>OJJC01000013.1_pt1 | contig 130398 bp, 147 predicted proteins | sample 1596231 | NCBI WGS metagenome assembly OJJC01 (sample SAMEA4350120, study PRJEB24818) | metagenome | biome: human; feature: gut; material: faeces | place: Denmark | collected 2013-09
TTCGCAACGATAGCAACCGGAGTTTCTTGATGAAAATATGCTTCTATCATTACAAGCTCGTTTGGTGTAAGATGGGTATAAGTCATTTATGTTCACTCTCCTTGTATGCTTTAGCGGGTATTACAATTTGAGTGTAACATAAATGGCTTTTTTATTTGTCTCGCTTAATTATACAAACGGCGCAATAAAAACACTAATAAAGGATAGTACAGTATAATAAAAAATAAAAGGTATCTGGTACGAAAATCAACTAGATACCTTTTTTGTGTTCTTATTTTTTTGTTATTTTATAAAAAATAGAGATCTCATGTTAGAAAACCTAACATATGCAGTTGACAATATTTTTTTTAATTGGTACACTTTAGCCAACTTATAAAACGAAAGGGGACGTCTGATGGGAGAAAAGGAATTGCGCCGATCTATGTCCGTATTTCCAATTGGTACAGTTATGAAGCTGACTGATTTGTCTGCTCGGCAAATTCGCTATTATGAAGAACAAGATTTAGTTCATCCGGAACGAAGCGAAGGAAACCGACGTATGTATTCGCTGAATGATATTGATATGTTGCTTGAGATTAAAGACTATCTTTCAGAGGGATTGAATATGGCTGGGATCAAACGTGTATACGAAATGGCACAGGCGAAAAAACAAGAAGCAAAAAACAAGAAGCCGTTGACAGATCATGACGTTCGACAAATTTTTCGTGATGAGATTTTGGCGCAAGGTGGGTTAAGCAAAACAGGTCATTATCAGTCGCAAGGATTGCAAAGACAATTCTTTGACTGAATAAATTAAAAAAGGAAGAGGGATACCATGGTAAAGAAACAGATAACAGGTGAAGAAATCAAACGAATCATTGAGGAAGAAAACGTACGATTTTTACGATTGATGTTCACAGACATCTTAGGTACGATCAAAAATGTAGAAGTTCCAGTGAGCCAGATCGACAAAGTATTAGAAAATAAAATGATGTTTGACGGTTCTTCGATTGAAGGATTTGTTCGAATTGAAGAAAGCGATATGTATTTGTATCCAGATCTCTCCACTTGGATGATCTTCCCGTGGGAAAGTGCTCATGGAAAAGTTGCTCGTTTAATTTGTGATATCTATAATCCGGATGGGACACCATTTGCCGGCGATCCTCGCGGGAATTTGAAACGAGCATTGAAAGATATGCGCGACCTTGGTTTTACCTCTTTCAATTTAGGACCTGAACCAGAATTCTTCTTATTTAAATTAGACGAAGACGGTGGGATCACAACGACCTTGAATGATAAAGGTGGTTATTTTGATTTTGCACCAACAGATTTAGGTGAAAATTGCCGCCGTGACATCGTGTTGGAATTAGAAAGTCTAGGCTTTGAAGTGGAAGCTTCACATCATGAAGTAGCGCCAGGACAGCATGAAATTGACTTTAAATATGCAGATGTGGTAGATGCTTGTGATAATATCCAAACCTTCAAGCTCGTTGTCAAAACGATTGCACGCAAGCATGGACTTCACGCGACTTTCATGCCGAAACCGTTATTTGGGATCAATGGTTCTGGTATGCATTGCAATATGTCTTTGTTCAATGATGAAGGAAATGTTTTCTATGATAAAGACGGTGAATTGGAACTAAGTGAAACAGCTTATCATTTCTTAGGTGGTTTGCTGAAACATGCTCGTGCCTACACAGCCGTTTGCAATCCAACAGTCAATTCTTATAAACGTCTCGTTCCAGGTTATGAAGCGCCTGTTTATGTCGCATGGAGTGGCCGTAATCGTTCGCCATTAGTACGTGTACCAGAATCTCGCGGTTTATCCACACGTTTGGAATTGCGGTCAGTTGATCCATCTGCAAACCCATACTTGGCAATGGCAGTATTGTTGCAAGCAGGACTAGACGGTATCCGTAATCAGATCACACCGCCAGCAGCTGTTGACCGTAACATTTATGTAATGGATGAGGAAGAAAGAGAAGCTGCACATATCCAGGACTTACCTTCAACTATCCATAATGCTATCAAAGAATTGCGTAAGGATAATGTAATGATTGACGCATTAGGACAACATATCTTCTCAAATTTTGTTGAAGCAAAACGTCTCGAATGGGCGGCATTCAGACAAACTGTTTCCGAGTGGGAAAGAGAACAATATCTAGAACTTTATTAAAACAGGAATACCGTGAATTAGAGGCTGTGAAATCAGCGTTTTGACCTGAGTATTAGAGAAACTAACGGAAAAATAGTTCCTCATATTTTGCCGTTTTTTGAGCTAATACCGAGGGTCAGCTGATTGAACACCGTTTAGTGGAGAGGTTGTGAAAAAGCTGCCCTGCAACAAGTAATAAGAATAGCCAAGCAAAAACAGCTTTTCTTGTTTTTGAATTGGCTGAACTTATTACCGCAGATGCAAGCTTTTGAACACCGTTTACCAAGAGGTTTTGAAAAAGACGTTTAGTTTCGAGTATTAAGAAAAATTTTGTGAAAATGGCTTTCTACATTTTTGCATAAATTTGGCTTAATACCGAGAAACTGGCTTTTGAATACCGTTTATCCAGAGGTTGTGAGCCTACCATTTAACTCCGAATCACAAGAAATAATTTCAAAAACAGCTTCTCATGTTTGATGGATATTGTGACTTGTGACCGAGGAGTTGGCAGGAGAACACCGTTTATTTAGAAATAAGGAGGCACGACTTTTGTCGCATCTCCTTATTTTTTACTTATGTGATTCGTTACCTTCAATGAATCCCTACAAGGCACTTTTGTTGAAAAAAAGGTCATCTTTGAAAAAATTAGTGGAATTGTTTTGTTTTTGATATTATTTAATAGAAAAGATATGCCAAAAATCCGAGAACTGTGGACTACGTTTTTTACGTAAAGGAGGTAAATAAGGGTGAAAGAAAAAGATTGTTTCTACGATAAGCTATATAAACTGTTGCTGCAAGTAGGAAAAAGTAGTTCTTTGTTAGGTGGGATATTATCTATCATAATGTTTGTTTTATTTTTTTATCTATTATTTCACTTAAAATTTTTCAGTAACGATTTTCTGATTTGCTTAGGTTTAACGTTAGCTATGTTTATATCAAGCTTATTATGTGGGTTAAATTTTTTTTGCACTCATAAAGGACTTAAGAAATAATTTCTCAAAGGATATCGAAAAAGAAAAAATTGTAAGCGGATAGTATTCATTTGAGTACTTGACTTTCCCTTAGTCAGCTTGTATTATACACCTTGGGCACCCTTTTAGAGGGTCAGAAGTTTACAGAAATTTCGGCTCCCTATTCTTATTGAAGAATAGGGAGCTTTGTTTATTGTCTGAGACTTTTCCTGCACATAAATTAAAAAGGAGTTTTTGAACTTATGACAAAATATATTTTTGTGACCGGCGGTGTCGTTTCATCAATCGGAAAAGGGATTGTTGCAGCTTCTTTAGGACGCTTATTGAAAAACCGCGGCTTAAAAGTAACTATCCAAAAATTTGATCCATACATCAACGTGGATCCGGGGACGATGAGCCCATATCAGCACGGAGAAGTATTCGTAACAGATGATGGTGCTGAAACAGATTTGGATCTGGGCCACTACGAACGTTTTATTGACATCAATTTGAACAAATACTCCAACGTGACGACAGGAAAAATCTATTCTGAAGTTTTGCGTAAAGAACGTAAGGGCGAATACTTGGGAGCAACTGTTCAAGTTATTCCTCATATTACAAATGAGATCAAAGAAAAAATCATGCGAGCAGCTAAAATGACTGATTCAGATGTGATCATTACAGAAGTAGGGGGAACAGTAGGGGATATAGAATCTTTGCCATTCCTTGAAGCACTTCGTCAAATGAAAGCAGATGTCGGTACAGATAATGTTATGTATATCCATACAACATTGATTCCTTACTTGAAAGCTGCTGGAGAAATGAAAACTAAACCAACGCAGCACAGTGTAAAAGAGCTACGTGGTTTAGGTATCCAACCGAATATTTTGGTGGTACGTACAGAGCAACCTGTTTCTCAAAGCGTGAAAAACAAATTGGCACAATTTTGTGATGTCGAACCAGAAGCAGTTATCGAGTCGCCAGATGTAGATACACTTTACTCCATCCCATTAGTTTTACAAGCACAAGGAATGGATCAAATTGTTTGCGACCATTTAAAACTAGATACACCAGAAGCAGACATGACAGAATGGAAAGAATTAGAAGAACGTGTCTTGAACTTGAAGAAAAAAGTACGGATTGCGCTTGTCGGTAAATATGTCGAGTTACCAGATGCATATATCTCAGTAGTTGAAGCATTGAAACATTCTGGTTTCGCCTATAATTCAGACATCGAGATCGATTGGATCAAAGCACAAGAATTAACGAGAGAAAATGTAGAAGAACGTTTGAAAGACGCAGATGGAATCTTGGTTCCTGGTGGATTTGGTGATCGCGGAGTAGAAGGGAAAATCGAAGCGATTCGTTATGCTCGCGAAAATGACGTTCCGTTTTTAGGTATTTGTCTTGGTATGCAGATGGCTTGTGTCGAATTTGCACGTAACGTCGTTGGATTAGAAGATGCGTCATCAGCTGAAACGAATCCAGATACAGCAAACAATATTATTGATTTAATGGCTGATCAGGAAAACATCGAGAATTTGGGTGGAACTTTACGCCTTGGATTATACCCATGTAAAATCAAAAAAGGAACGAAGACGGCTGAAGCATATGATGGAGCCGATGTTGTGCAAGAACGTCACCGTCACCGCTATGAGTTCAATAACAAATATCGTCAATTGTTTGAAGAACAAGGGCTAGTCTTTTCAGGTGTCTCACCAGATAACCGTTTAGTAGAAATCGTAGAGCTGCCAGAGAAAAAATTCTTTGTGGGATGCCAATTCCACCCAGAATTGATTTCTCGTCCAAATCGCCCGCAAAAATTAATCAAAGCATTTGTCGGAGCATCATTAGCAGATCACGAAACAAAATAATTTTTGAACTTGATAGAAAGAGAAAAGTAGCAAGAGAAGGGGATAAGCAATTTTCTTGTCACTTTTCTCTTTTTCTGATTTGTTATTATTTGTAGGAAAAAAGATAGAAAGCAAAAGACTTTTTTCGATTAAAGCGCTATTGGATATTTTATTTTTTGCAAAAAACTTCTTGAAAATTTTCATTTTCATTGATTTTAGTAGAAAACTACCGAAATGTTTGGTAAAATAGGGTCGTTGGTTAAGAATTGTCTTAACAAATTTAGTTTTACAAAACTTAGGAGGAATTTTATTATGCCAGTAGTATCAGGAGCTGAATTTTTAAAAGCTGCTCGTAAAGGCGGTTACGCTGTCGGCGGATTCAACACAAACAACTTGGAATGGACTCAAGCAATCCTTGAAGCGGCTGAAGCAAAACAAGCACCAGTACTTATCCAAACATCAATGGGTGCAGCTAAATACATGGGTGGTTACAAAATCTGTAAAGATTTAATCACTGATTTAGTTGAAGCAATGAACATCACTGTTCCAGTTGCTATCCACTTAGACCATGGTGATTACGAAGCTGCTTTGGAATGTATCGAATTAGGCTATACTTCAGTAATGTTCGATGGTTCACATCTACCATTTGAAGAAAACTTGAAATTAGCTAAAGACGTTGTTGAAAAAGCACATGCAAAAGGTATCTCAGTTGAATGTGAAGTTGGTTCAATCGGCGGAGAAGAAGACGGAATCATCGGTAACGGCGAATTAGCTGATATTGAAGAATGCAAACAAATGGTTGCTACAGGTATCGACTACTTAGCTTGCGGTATCGGTAACATCCATGGTCAATATCCAGAAAACTGGAAAGGATTAGCTTTTGACCACTTACAAGCAATTGCTGATGCTGTAGGTCCAGACATGCCTTTAGTATTACATGGCGGATCAGGTATTCCTCAAGATCAAATCGAAAAAGCTATCTCAATGGGTATCTCAAAAGTAAATGTTAACACTGAATTCCAATTATCATTTGCTGCAGCTACTCGTAAATATATCGAAGCTGGTAAAGATAAAGAAGGTAAAGGATTCGACCCTCGTAAATTATTAGCTCCAGGTAAAGCAGCAATCGTTGAAGATGCTAAATCTCATATCGACTGGTTCGGTTCAGCTAACAAAGCGTAAGCATCCACATAACAGATACGATATATAGGAATGGAGAACGACTTTTGAAGTCGCTCTCCATTCTTTTTTACTTAAAACGGCAGACCATGCTTGTTTCTTTTTTTTTATCTATGATAAAATACAAGCATATCCATGAAAAAAGATTAATAAACAAGGTGGAAACAGATGAAAAAAATCGTAATCAAAGGAAACCGACCTTTAGCTGGTGAAGTAACGATCAGCGGTGCAAAAAATAGTGCAGTCGCATTGATTCCAGCTGCAATCTTAGCTGATTCCCCAGTGATCTTGGAAGGTGTGCCGGACATACAAGATGTTCATTCATTAATTGAAATTTTAGAGATCATGGGCGCAACTGTCCATTTTTCCAACAACATACTAGAAATCGATCCTCGAGAAGTCGTATCGATTCCGATGCCGCACGGAAAAATCAATAGTTTGCGTGCTTCTTATTATTTTATGGGAACACTGCTTGGTAAATTTGGCGAAGCGGTAGTAGGCCTGCCAGGTGGCTGTTATTTAGGCCCTAGACCGATTGACCTACACGTCAAAGGATTTGAAGCTCTAGGTGCTGAAGTGACAAATGAACATGGTGCCATGTATTTACGGACAGAAAATAAAGGATTGCGTGGCAATCGGATTTTCATGGACGTGGTTTCAGTCGGAGCAACGATCAATGTGATGTTAGCTGCTGTAAAAGCAAAAGGACAGACAGTAATTGAAAACGCTGCACGAGAACCGGAAATCATAGATGTGGCAACTTTACTGAATAATATGGGGGCAAAAGTTCGAGGAGCGGGTACAGATGTGATCCGTATCGAAGGAGTCGAAACATTACATGGCTGTCGGCATTTCATGATTCCTGACCGCATCGAAGCAGGAACCTATCTAGCATTAGCAGCTGCAGTAGGAAATGGTATCAAAGTGAAAAATGTGATCTTTGAACATTTGGAAAGCTTTATAGCAAAATTGCAGGAAATTGGTGTCCATATGAAAATCAGCGAAGATGAAATCGAAGTTTACCCCTCGAAAGAATTAAAACCCGCAAACATCATGACCTATCCTTATCCAGGATTTGCCACAGATCTGCAGCAGCCACTTACTGCGTTACTATTGATGACTACAGGCACTTCAGAAATCATCGATACGATCTATGCGAAACGTGTGAACCATGTGCCGGAACTAGCACGAATGGGCGCTGATATTACCGTGGAAGGAAATATGATCATCGTGAATGGTCCAAATAAACTTCACGGCACAGAAGTCGTGGCTTCTGATCTTCGGGCAGGTGCTTGTTTAGTGATTGCTGGACTATTGGCAGAAGGGACAACGACGATTTACAATGTAGATTATATCTTACGCGGTTATGATCATATTATCGAGAAACTAACAGCCTTAGGGGCATCAATTGAAATGATAGAGGAAGTGGGAGCTGAATGAGCGATTATTTGACAATGGCAGAACTAGAGAACAAAACGTTAAAAGAAGTTTATAGTTATGCCAAAGAATTTAAAATTCCTTATTACAGTAAGATGAATAAAAAGGAATTATCTCTAGCTGTGATTCGTGCACAAGCAGAGAAACAAGGATTTTATTATATGGAAGGAATATTGGATATCGTTGGTCAAGATGGTTACGGTTTTTTACGGCCAATCAATTATGGACCAAGTGCAGAAGATATCTATATTTCTGCCTCACAAATCAGACGATTCAGTTTGAGAAATGGGGACAAAGTGGCAGGAAAAGCCCGTCCACCTAAAGAATCGGAACGTTATTATGGTTTGATGCACGTGGAAAGCGTTAATGGAAAAGATCCGGAAGAAGCAAAAGAACGTCCGCATTTTCCAGCCTTAACACCTCTTTATCCGCAAAGACAGCTTCAACTGGAAACAACACCGCAAAGACTATCTACCCGAATGATCGATATCTTTTCTCCAATCGGTTTTGGTCAGCGTGGATTGATCGTCGCACCGCCAAAAGCAGGGAAAACTTCTGTATTAAAAGAAATCGCAAATGGTATCACCGAAAACTATCCGGAAGTAGAATTAATCGTTCTACTGATTGATGAACGACCGGAAGAAGTAACGGATCTAGAACGAAGCGTGAAAGGCGACGTGGTATCTTCTACATTTGATCTGCAGCCGCAAAACCATACTCGAGTTTCTGAATTAGTATTGGAACGCGCAATGCGTTTAGTCGAAGATAAACGAGATGTCGTTATCTTGATGGATAGTATTACTAGACTTGCTCGGGCCTATAACTTAGTCGTTCCACCAAGCGGACGTACATTGAGTGGCGGGATTGACCCAGCCGCATTGTATAAACCTAAGAAATTTTTCGGGGCAGCAAGAAACATCGAAGAAGGTGGCAGTTTGACGATTTTAGCGACCGCTTTAGTCGATACAGGAAGCCGTATGGATGACGTGATCTATGAAGAATTCAAAGGAACTGGAAATCTAGAATTACAACTTTCACGTGAATTATCTGAACGTCGGATCTTCCCAGCCATCGATATCAAAAAATCAGGTACCCGAAAAGAAGAATTATTGATGCCAAGTGAAGAATTAGAAGAAATTTGGAAACTTCGAAAAAATATGACTGGAGATTCATTAGAATATACGGAACAACTGATCCGCTTTTTGCGTAAAACAAAAAACAATCAGCAATTTTTCAAAGAATTTCAAGATGTCTCCTTTGGTAAAAAAAATCCGACCAGAAATCTGAAAAGATAATTGCAACCTTGACTGAAACATGTTAAGATGTTAATGTTGTAAATCGACAAATCAACTCTGGTTCAGCAAATGGAGCAGGGCAAAGGAGCGAAAAAATCATGAAAGAAAACATCCATCCAGATTACCACCCAGTAGTATTCATGGATTCAACAACTGGTTTCAAATTCTTGTCAGGTTCAACAAAAACTTCACAAGAAACAGTTGAATGGGAAGACGGTAATACATACCCAGTCATCCGTGTCGAAGTAACTTCTGACTCACATCCATTCTACACTGGACGTCAAAAATTCACACAAGCAGACGGACGTGTGGACCGTTTCAACAAAAAATACGGTCTCAAAGACGCAAACGCTGCGGAATAATAAAAACGCTGATAACTCAACGTTTAGCAGACTATCTGATAGGGATAGTCTGTTTTTTTATGTTTTTTGCCAATTTAAAACTTCGTTTGATGCTGAAAAAGTCGTAGGATCATAATGCACAAAACAATGAAAAACTAGTATATAGTTTTAATTATCCACTTGATAAAAACACCTTATATTAACGAAATGAAGAGGGGTTATTTCGAAGTAAAAAACCATTTACCTAAAATTAGAAGCTAAGCTTTCCTTTCAAGGAAGGCTTTTTGTTTTGTTATAGACTTGCGATTGTTTGTGAGCTAGATCGTTCATTTTAATGACTTATACACGCGGATGATGGGTCTTTTTCCTCTGTTCATTCATAATATTGAACGGTACAGCTAGCGATGCTATACTGACCTCAGTTCCAAGAAAACGTTAACATTTTTTGTGGGGGAGAGGTTTTTTATGAGGTTTGATCAATTGATCGCAGAAGAACTGATTGTTTTCGATCCATCGATAGATTCAAAAGGATCATTATTTGAGCGAATAGGGGATGTGTTGAAAAAAACAAATAAGGTAAGAAATGTTCAAAAAGTCGTTAAGGCACTATTCAAACGAGAGGAGGAGATCTCCACAGGAATAGAAGATGGATTTGGGATTCCCCATGCAAAAAGCAAATATGTGACAAAACCAGCACTGTGTTTTTTTCATACAGCCAAATTAACGGACTATAGCGGGATAGATGAAATGCCAATTGAATATATTTTTGCCATCGTAGTTCCTGAAAAATCAGCAGATATGCATCTAGAGATTCTCAGCACACTCTCCAGACGATTGATGAATGCAGATTTTAGAAAGGGAATAAAAGAAGCCACTACGCCAGCAGATATCATCAGACAGATTAGTCAAGAATGAAAATAGTAGAGTCTTTGTCCGAGTATCGATAGTGAAGAAAAAGGAGGAAAATAATCATGAAAATCGTTGGTGTAACTGCTTGCCCGACTGGAATTGCTCATACTTATATGTCGGCAGAAAAATTAGAAGTAACAGCAAGAAATCTAAACCATCAAGCAAAATTCGAAACACAAGGTGTAAAAACAGAAAATCAGTTATCTGAACAAGAAATCAAAGAGGCAGATGCAATCATTCTTGCAGTAGATAAAGAAATCGAATTGGACCGATTTGCCGGGAAAAAAGTAAAGCGTGTCTCTACAAGCCGAGCAATCAAAGAACCGCAAGTAGTAATAGACGAAGCATTGAGAGATATTGGCGTATTCGTTGTGTCTAATGAAAAAGAACCAGCTGCAAATGAGAAAAAGCCGACAATCTATAATCATTTCATGAATGGTGTGAATTACATGCTTCCATTTGTGATCGCAGGCGGAATCATCATCGCACTGAGTTTTGCCTTTGGGATTACAGCGGCTGATCCCAACTCAGCAGACTATAATGTGTTAGCAGCTGCATTTTCAAGGATCGGAGGAGATACAGCGTTTGCCATGATGGTTCCTGCGTTAGGCGCGGGGATTGCTACATCGATTGCTGGAAAAGCAGGTTTTGCCCCAGGAATTGTTGCCGGATTACTGGCCTCTACAGGTGGTTCAGGTTTTCTTGGCGGAATGATTGGTGGCGTGCTAGCAGGGTATATCTGTGATTTTCTGGCAAATAAAATTAGCGTAAAAAAAGAATTTTCTGCTATTTATCAGCTGATTGTCGTCCCCTTTTTATCGATCTTAATTATTGGGCTTTTGATGGTATTTGTGATTGAACAACCGATCACATGGGTGTTGGATGCTTTGACAAATTGGCTGAATAGCTTGGGAAATACATCCGGGCTATTGTTCGGATTACTTATCGGGATCATGATGGCAGCTGATATGGGTGGGCCGATCAATAAATCGACTTCGACTTTCTCGATCGGTTTGATGTCAGCTGGAGTAAATGCACCGATTGCTGCTTGTATGGCTGCAGGAATGACACCTCCCCTAGGTATTGCTTTAGCCACTTTATTATTCAAACATAAATTTACCAAAGAAGAACGGACTTCAGGTCAATCATGCTGGATTTTAGGCGCTTCGTATATTACAGAAGGTGCTATACCGTTTGCGGTATCTGACCCGATCCGCGTGATACCTAGTTTGATGACAGGTTCAGCAGTCGCTGCAGGGATTTCCATGGCAGTAGGAGTTACTTCAATGGCACCTCATGGAGGGATTTGGGTGATGCTAATTCCAAATGTTATGAACAATTTACCTATGTATGTCTTGGCAATTGCATCAGGTACAGTCACTACAGCCTTTATGCTTGGACTATTGAAAAAAACAGTGAAAGAGAAAAAACAAGACAAGTGGACGAAAAATGAAAATCTAACAAATGAGGTGGAAGCGTAATGTTATATACAATGAAAGAGTTATTGAAAGTGGCTAAAGAGAATCAATTTGCAGTACCAGCCTTCAATATTTGCAGCTATGATATGATGAAAGCAATCATCGAAGAAGCAGAGAGATTAGAAGCACCAGTAATCTTAGAAATTCATCCTGATGAAATCGCCTATTTAAGTGATGAGTTTGTTGCGGCAGTAAGAGCCTATGCTTATACAAGTAAACTGCCGATCGTTATCCACTTGGATCATGGCGGTACGATAGAAGATGTCTTACGGGCGATTCGAAACGGCTATTCTTCCGTGATGATCGATGCGTCTTTGAAATCATTCGACGACAATGTACAGATTACGAAAAAAGTGGTTGCGTTAGCTCATGCGGTAAATGTCTCAGTGGAGGCTGAGCTTGGAACGATTGGGAATAATGGTTCTGCTGAAGGAGGTGCTGAAACAATCATTTATACAGATCCTGATCAAGCGAAGATTTTTGTGAAAGAAACAGGAATCGATACACTTGCTGTAGCAATTGGAACAGCGCATGGCTTGTATCCGAAAAACAGAACTCCAAAATTAAATATCGACTTACTGAAAGAATTGAACCAACAAATCGATCTTCCATTTGTTTTACATGGCGGTTCAGGTAATCCGGACGCAGAAGTCAGCGAAGCAGTAAAATACGGAGTTGCCAAAGTGAATTTGAGCTCAGATCTTAAAAGCGTCTTTTTCAATGCTTTGAGAGAAATATTGAGTGAAAATCCATCGATGTACGAGCCGAATGCAATTTATCCAGCAGCTAATAAAAAGGTACAAGAAGTGGTCAAACATAAAATGGAAATTTTGAACACAGTAGGCAAGGCTAGTTTATACTAAAAATAAAAATGTGTGGTCAAGAGGGTATGACAATAGTCTTGTCATACCCTCTTAACCACACACGATGTTCAGAAGTAGTTTTTTCGAAAAATTTCTTCTTATTTCTCGAAGCCAATCACTTCTGTCACAACCTCTTTTTTCCTGTTACTATATAAAGTAAATGGGGTGATTTTATGTTGAATGAAGTGGAGAATAGACAGCAGGAGATTGTGAATTATCTAAAAAACAACCAATTTGCAAGAGTCACCGATTTGATCGAGTTAGTAAATTATAGCGAAGCCACGATTAAACGTGACCTTGTTTTTCTGGAAAAAAGTGGATTGATCCGTAGAGTTCGCGGTGGCGCCATGCTTATTGACAATCGAAAAATTGACGTGCCTTACCTGATGAAGATCACCAAATTAGAAGAAGAAACAGAAAAACGTAAGATTGCAGATACAGCTTCTTCTTTGATTCGAGATGATATGGTCTTATTCTTGGATTCCAGTACAACCTCTTTACACTTAGTCAGAAACCTAGCAAGATTTGATGGTTTGCAGATCATTACGAATGGCATCGTCACAGCTGCTATGTTGAGTGAATATACAACGGCAAAAGTATCTGTATTGGGAGGGGCAATTGTTCCGAAACGAGCAACAATCAACGGTTCAAAAGCCTATAACGATGCATTGTCATATTATGCGGATTTAGCGATAATGAGTTGTCGCGGGCTAGATTTCAGCCAAGGAGTAACAGAAACTCATGAAGGAGAGGCAATGGTCAAAAAAGCTTTTAGAAAACAATCAGACCGGCTTGCCGTTTTAGTTACACAGCAAAAAATTGCACATAAATTCATGCATCAAGCCATTGCTTTTCATGAAATCGATTATCTGGTGACAAGTAAAGAACTGACAAAAGAACAGTATGCGAAAGTAAAGGAACACCATATCGAATGTCTGTACGGATAAATTATTACGTGAATGTTCTAAGTGGCTTCCTCATTTTTAGATAGGACCTTATCTTTGCTCGCTTCTCTCAGCCGATGGTATAATAATGAAAAGGTTATCTTGTTAGATAATCTTACTTTTTTATCCAGGAGAAAGGAGTGCAGAAAATGAAACATGTGAAGGCGTTGGTAGTGAAGGCAATCATGATCTGGGCGATTCTGTGGGTCGTGCTGACAGGTTTATACGGTGTTAGCTTTATGGATTCAACGATTGTTGGGGTAATTATTGTAGTCATGATCTATGTGCTAGGGGATCTGTTGATCTTACGTAAAGTAGGGAACATCGCAGCGACGATCGCAGATGCTGGTTCAGCTGCAGTTATCTTGTGGCTCTATCTATATTTTATGAATGATACAGTCGATATTTGGATGAAAGTATTGATTCCTGCTCTATTGATCGGTGTGGCAGAATGGTTCTTCCACAAGTGGTTGCTAAGTCAAGGCATCGTACCAGATGAACGGAAAATGGAATAAATCAACAGTTAAACTATTCTTATCGATAAATGAAAGCTTTAAAAATAAATAGATGTTTAATTAAGAATAATCATAAACTATTTTTACTCAAAAAACCGCTCAGATTATTTTCAGATCTGAACGGTTTTTTTTATCTATTCATCAAGATCAAATTTCATTTTTCAATGATTCAATCAATTCGCCCTCTGCTTCATGACTATGTTTTCGGCCATTAACAAGATAGAGTGCTGTACATATCAATGGAATGACTCCGGCAATCACATACAATCCTCTAAATGAAGTAAGAGATTTTAGCATCCCCATCAAATAAGGACCAACGCCTAAGCCTAGGTCTAAACCAATAAAGTAGGTAGATAAAGCAATACTGATTCGATGTTCGCGGACGATTTTTAAACAAACAGCCTGTCCATTTGACATAAACGTACCATAACCTAGGCCGACTAATGCTCCAGAGATAAGCAATGTCACACTATTCGTCGTTACACTCAGTAAAAATAATCCTGCTGTTAAGAATAAATAGCTAGGATACATCACGTATTGTTCTCCTTTGACATCGAAAATCCTTCCAGTCAATGGACGTGTAAATGTGATGACCAAAGCATATACGACGAAGAAAAATGACCCAGCAGCAACTAAGTGGATTACTTTTGTATAAGAAGATAAAAATGATAAAACACTTGAATAAGAAAGACCCATCAAAAAGGCAATTCCTGTAATGAAAAGTGCTTTCTTTTCAATAAAACTATTGATATTCCATGAGCGAAGAGATATTTTTTGTTCTTCAGATAATGGAATATTTTTTACAGGAAAGACAAGGCAGGCAATCGTAACAAAGAAGACCAGTACAATTGAAAACCAGATAATGAAACGAAAATCAGTCATATTCAGCAAAATCATTCCTAAAAATGGCCCAACAGCGGCAGCTAAACTAGTACTTAATCCATAATAATTGATGCCTTCCCCTTTTTTAGATGCAGGGATATATGCAGTAACGATAGCATTTGTAGCTGTAGAAACTGTACCGTAGCCGAATCCATTCAAGAATCGAACTAAATACAATGCCCCGATAGTTGGCGTATAAAGATATGCTAATGTTGAAAGGAGATAGAAGATCGCGCCGCCTCTTAAGGTAAACTTCCGACCAAATAGTTCTAACTGTTTCCCCATGAATAAGCGTGCCAGCAATGTTCCGATGATATAGATCCCAGAAGCAAAACCTGCTTGGCTCAAGCTGGCGTGTAAGGTGTCTTGCGCAATGACTGCCATGATGACCATCAACAGATAATAAATCAGGTAGACAATAAAATTGATCAATGTGATTCCAATAAAATATTTATTAAATAATTTCTTTTCCATGTATGTTATACATTCCCCTTAAGCTGAATATGCTTTTAATTTTTGTATTTGAACTTCTACATCGTGATAATTGGATGGATAGCGATCAACAAGTTGGCGAATAAATAAATCTCTTGTAGACATAAACAGATTTAAAAATTCTTCGCATTCGTTTGTTGGATTCTCATCCACTGCTTTGATCAATTCGATCGAGTTTTGATACGCATCATTTAAAAAGACTAAAGAAGCTTTCATATCAAATCTTGTTTGATATGCTGTTTCTAATCGATTAATGATTGTGTTCATCCAGTAATTCATGTTTTTTCCCTCTATTCTTAAAAAATTTTACTTCTGCAGTATAACGAATAAAAAAAAGGAAAAAAATCGCATAAGTGATGGAAAAAGGTACTTAACAAATGTTAATATCATTAGTAAAATACCTTTGGACTTTAAAAAGTTTTAAAGTACTGTATGATCTTTTTAGATGAAAGTTTGGATGGGGGAGCATCATTGGATAGTAGAGTCTTAAAGGAATATTTGGATAAAAATGATTTTCCGATTATACGCAAAGGATATCATAAATATTTGACATTCGAAGGGATGGAAGATTCCCATACGTATATCTTGAAAGAGGGAACGGTAAAAGCAAGTGTTATTTCAAATGATGGGAGAGAATTTAACCTTCGCTATATCAAAGATCTTGAAATCGTCTCTCTTTTAAAAGACGAATATTCACAATTCATCGATTCGCCGTATAATATTCGAGTTGAATCAGAATATGCAGAGTTTTATCGAATCAATCGTGTGCGCTTTTGGCAAAATATCAACCAAGACCCAAAGCTACAACACTATGTAAAAGAGTATTACCGCTATCGTCTGCTTTATTCGATGAAAAAAATGCAGCAAATGCTATTAAACGGAAAGCTGGGAGCTGTTTGTACGCAACTTTACGAATTATATGATTTATTCGGTGTGCGGACAGAAGAAGGGATGCTGATCGATTTTTCGATCACGAATGAAGAAATCGCCAAATTTTGTGGCATCTCAACTGCTAGCAGTGTAAACAGAATTTTAAAACAACTGAAAAAAGATGGTATTATCACCGTTAAAGACCATCATATCGTTATTTTGAATATGGACTTGTTAGAAGACAATATTATCTTTTGATGAACAAAGAGGTTGTGAAATCAGCGTTTTGACCTGAGTATTAGAGAAACAAACGGAAAAATAGTTCCTCATATTTTGCCGTTTTTTGAGCTAATACCGAGGGTCAGCTGATTGAACACCGTTTACCAAGAGGTTGTGAGCCTGCCGTTTAACTCTGAGTCACAAGGAACAATTTCAAAAAACAGCTTTTCATGTTTGATGAATATTGTGACTTGTGACCGAGGAGTTGGTAGGAGAACACCGTTTACCAAGAGGTTGTGAAAAAGCTGTTCTGCATCAAGTAATAAGAAGAGCCAAGTAAAAACAGTCTCTTATGTTTTTAACTTGGCTGGACTTATCACCGTAGATGTAAGCTTTTGAACGCCGTTTATTTGCAACAAAAGGGGCTGTGACACGATTTTTGTCACAGCCCTTTTTTTGCGAACATTCATTTAGCAATTTTTAGAAACTTCTGCCGCCACCGCCAAAAGTCCCGCCACCGCTAGAATGGGTAGTACTTCCGCCACCGCCGCTTCCAGGAGGTGGGCTTTTGGGGATTCTTCTTGTCGTGACAAAAGAATTTGTCAGACGATCGGTTTTTTCAGTTAATTTGATACTGGATTTTTCTCGGAATGGATATTTGTAGATGCCTGATTTCAATTGATAACGCGAAACAGTCACAAAATAAAAGACAAGACTAAGGATAAGAGCCAAAACAACAGCAATGATGATTTCTACTGTCGTCAAAACCTTATAGCGTGTAATTTTGCCAGTTTCTTCGTCTACACGATAATGTCCTCCTGGAACTCCGTCTTCCACATATGTTGCTGATTTAGACAGGTAAGCTTTTGCAGCATTGTAATAGGCAGCATTTGTCATCTGATCATAAACATCATCTAAGATCGAATCGATTCTGCTATCAGTCAAATAATCGATCATATTACCAGAAGTCGAAATGTAGATTTCACGCTGTCCCATATCTAATAGCAATACTGAGCCATTTTGATCATTTCCGACTGCGTCTCTTAAGTAATTATCAGCAAAGTCTCTTGGTTCTTCTGAATTAGATGTAGTCGTTACGATCAAGACTCGTCCTTTGATTTTTTCATTCAGCTTTTCTGCCTGTTGTTCCAAAGATTGGATTTGATCTGTTGTGAATAACCCAGCCTCATCATTTACCGTAGCTGTATCTGCATGAGTAGCCACCGGCCAGCCAACACTTACTAGCAAAAGAAAGAATAAAAAAAATTTTTTCATCATATCAAGTAACCTCCGATCAGAAAGAGGATCGCTAGCCCAGCGAAAATCCCAAGAGCGGTCAGTCCCAATTTTTTCTGGCTGATCGGCAGGACACCGCTGACCTTTCCTGTTTGTCCATTCATTGCGTAGTAGTAGACTTTTTTACTTGAGTCATTGCTTCGATAAGTAACAAGCCATACCGGCAGTAATACGTAATTATTTACTTCGTTTGTGATTGAAGCAGAAGTTCGCACACCGGTCAATGTTGTATATCCATTTGCGGTATCTTTTAACAGCTTCTCTGAATAGTCTTTTAATTCAGATTGAATCTGTGATTTGATTGCCTCATATTCGATATCTCTTTTTTCTGCTTGGAACCCGGCTAAATACTGGCTTTTAAAATCAATTGCTTTATCTAACGGGAAAGGTTGCACGCCTTCGACCATCTTTTGTTGCGTATTTTTTGATAAGGCATTTTTTACTAGTTCTTTAAAAGAAAGCTTGCCTGCTCTTGAAACAGCAAATTGCTTCGTTTCTGTGTATTCGATGTCACCTATCCGCCATATGCGGATAACTGTACCATTCGCCTGCATGGCACCATCTACTTCAGCATCTGTAGCCCAATAAGGGAAATACACACCTGTCAACTTATCGATTTGATCCTTATTGAAAAAAGCTTTGGGAACAAACCATTTTTTCTTGGTCCAAGCGAGAAATCTGTTGATTGCTTCTTCTTTCTCGACAGCAAAAGGAAGTACTTTATTTGGCAAGAATTCTCCGCTTAAACGTCCCGATAGTACGACGGGATTATGGCAGTAGTAACAATAAGTCGCAGCAGTTGTCGCATCAGTCACGATCTCTGCACCACAGTTGGGACAAAGAAAAAGATCTATCGCTGCGGTATTATCTGCAGATTCGTCCGCTGTATCTGAAAAACCGCCTGCCTCGTCAACCGCTTTGCGCTCGGCTTCATTCATATCGGCAAGCTGTTCTTGGGCTGTAAAAGTAAAATCTTCGGTAGGTGAAGGTTCTTCTTTGCTTTCTTCGCCAGCCATACGCGCTTCTTTTTGCTTTTGCTCATATTGGCTGACTTCTTCTTCTGTATAGATATTCAGGCAGTATTCGCAATGAAATTTTTGGTCTTTGGGATCAAAAGTCAACGGACCGCCGCAATTAGGACATTTATGTGTAAGAACATCCATCAGCTGCACACCTTTCTAAATAAATTAATTAACGGGGATTCCTTTAAACGGTTTACCACAGTTTGGACAGAATTTAGGGATGCCGTTGGAAAGATCCACGATCTCATTGCATTCACTGCATCGCATTTGTAGCTTAGGCTGAACGTTTTCTACAGGTTTGGCAGCTCCGCAGTTGGAACAGAATTTTCCGGAATTTTCTGTCCCGCAAACTGGACATGTCCAAGTATCCGCATTTCCTTGTGCAGTTTGTTGATTTTGTTTTTCTGCTTGTTGTTTGATTTGTTCTTGGTTATTTTGAGCTGCTTGAGAAAGATAAGAACCATTTGCATTCATTCCCATACCTACACCCATAAAGCCGGTCATTGCTCCTGCTTCATTTTTTCCGGCTGCTTCCATACCACGTGCAATGGAACCTTGCACGTAGCCTTCACGTACGCTAGGATCACCTAGCATCGCCCCTTCGTTACGCATATTGATCAGTTTCACAGAATCATCGGTGTAAGAAATGCTGGCTACAGCCACAGAAACAATCTCCATCCCACGTAATTCACGCCAAGAATCATCCAATGCAGTATCCATGTATTTGCTTAATTCCAAACTCTTAGATGGTACATAAGAAATCCGTTGACCATCTGCAGACATCTGATTGATTGCTGATTGTAGCGCTGTTAGGAATTCAGCTAAATACTGCTCATTGATATCATTGATTTCCACTTGTGTTTTGTTTTTAGGGATTGCGTTTGTATAAAATAAAATCGGGTCAACGACATGAATAGAATAAGTGCCATGTGCCCGTAAGAATAATTCTGCGTTATAGAAATTGTCAAAGTAGTTCAACGGCGCGCTTGTACCGAATTTGATTCCCTTTATTTCTTGGAGATTGATATAAAAAACTTGTTGTTTCTGCGGTGTGACGCCGCCAAATTTGAATCGGTCAAAAGTTTCAGCAATTGCTTCTTTCAGTGTTCCATTGAACATGGAAGGAGCTGCGTCATTTTTAATGGTGTAATAACCTTCCTCAGCGGTATAATCGATGATTTTTCCACCATCGACCAAAAGCATCATCATGTTTGGATAGACATGGACGACTGTTCCGTCTGTTAAAACATCTTCTGTTCCTTTACGATTGGAGCCACGTTTGTCATCTTTGCGGACTTTGACACCTTTTGTCATGACCGTTGTATCACTCATATTGTCTGGTTCGATGACTTCTAGCCATTGATCTGCCAGACCGCCGCCAACCATACTTGTTGCTGCTTTGATAAGACCCATAAAAAATTCCTCCTCTGATTCAGCTAGTGCCAAACAATTATTGTTTATTTATTATACCATAGGAAGATGTGAAACTTCTCGGACTAGAGACGGAATTGAAATGGAAAATTGCGTATTGTTTAAATACCTGAAAAAGCCGAGAAGGATAGTAGTTTTTTTACCTAATATCACGTATAATAAGAGATAGTGAATTTTTTAAAAAAGGGGGATCCTTATGGCATATCAAGCACTTTATCGAGTCTGGCGTTCGCAGCGTTTCGAAGACATCGTTGGACAAAAAGCTGTGACACAGACACTAAAAAATGCTATTGTTTCCCACAAAACCTCACATGCCTACTTGTTTACAGGACCCAGAGGAACCGGAAAGACGAGTGCAGCAAAGATTTTCGCAAAAGCAATCAACTGTCCGAACAGTAAAGACGGTGAGCCATGCAACGAATGCGAAATGTGTCGATCAATTACTGCTGGTACGCAAGAAGATGTGATCGAAATCGATGCTGCCAGCAATAACGGAGTCGAAGAAATCCGATTTATCCGTGATCGGGCAAATTATGCGCCTACAAAGGCAGCGTACAAAGTGTACATTATTGATGAGGTACATATGCTTTCAACAGGAGCTTTCAATGCCTTGTTGAAAACATTGGAAGAGCCAAAAGAAAGTGTCATATTCATCTTAGCAACGACCGAACCTCACAAAATACCAGCTACGATCATTTCACGGACTCAGCGATTTGATTTTAAACGGATCAATACGGCAGATATTGTCGAACATCTTGAATTTATCTTGAAAGAATCGACTATCAGCTATGAACCAGCTGCATTGAATGTGATTGCCCGTTCTGCAGAAGGCGGGATGCGGGATGCATTGAGTATTCTTGATCAGGCAATCTCGTTTAGTGAAGGAACAATTACTTTAGATGATGCCATGCAAGTGACAGGTAGCTTAACTGACGAAATGATGGACAGTTACTTGAGTGCTTGCGTGAAAAAAGAAGTACCAGAAGCATTGGAAACATTGAACCAAATTCTCGCAGCCGGCAAAGAATCACGTCGCTTTCTAGAGGATATGTTACAATACTGCCGTGACTTGCTGATGTATCAGCAAGCACCTAACCTAGTTGAGGAACAATCGAGTACGATCAGAAGTACATTTACAGAATTGGCACAAACTGTTTCAGCGGATCAGCTGTTTTCAATGATAAAGATTTTGAGCGATACTCAAAATGAAATTCGTTTTACCAATAGTGCCGCTATTTATTTGGAAGTCGCTACAGTCAAACTTGCACAGCTACCGTCTGCTTCTGTTCCTTCAGCAGATGTAGCATTTGCAGATGATCAGATAGTAAAACAGCTACAACAAGAGATTAAGGAACTAAGAAACGAAATCAAGGAACTACGCAGTAATACAGGAATTGAGAATACAAAAGTACAGCCGGTACAGCAAACAAATCATAAAAAACAGACAAGTACCTATCGTGTACCGACGGAACGAGTATATAAAGTTCTGCGGGAAGCGACAAGACAGCATCTGAACCAAGTAAAAGAAGTATGGGAAGACTTGCTGATGAGTCTATCTGTCACTCAGCGAGCAATGCTTAAAGCAAGCGAACCAGTTGCAGCTGGACCTACAGGACTAGTGATTGCGTTTGATTATGAGATTGTTTGTCAAAGAGCAGCAAATGACGAAGAATTGCAGCTTTCGGTACACAACAACTTAAGCCGAATGATCAAAGATTATGCGCCTGATCCTGTTTATATTACAAGAGAAAGCTGGCCAGAACTTCGAAGAAATTATTTGACGCAGGCACAAGAAGAGGGAACAGAAAACTCTTTTGCTTCTGAAGACTCAGAAGGAGAAATCGAGTTGCTTCCTCAAGAACAAGAAGTACCAGAAGAAACACTTGTAGTAAAAGCAGAGGAACTGTTTGGCTCCGAAGCTGTTACAGTGGTAGATGATTAATAAAAAGGAGTAGATAATTATGATGCGTGGAATGGGCAATATGCAAGGCATGATGAAACAAGTACAAAAAATGCAAAAAGAAATGGCAGAAGCACAAGAGCTGCTAAATAAAACAGAGTTTACAGGTAAAGCCACCAATGAATTGGTCAAAGCGGTTTTTACAGGCGATCGTCGCATGAAAGATATCCAAATCAATGAAGAAGTCGTTGATCCTGATGATATCGAGATGCTTCAGGATCTTGTCGTAATGGCAGTCAATGATGCGATCGCACAAATTGATGTGGAAACTGAGAAAAAATTAGGGAAATACGCAAAAGGTTTGCCAGGATTTTAGTTTTAAACTGAAGGAGTAATGAATATGCAATATCCAGAACCAATTGCGAAACTGATCGACAGCTACATGAAACTTCCAGGAATCGGTCAGAAAACAGCGACAAGACTCGCCTTTTATACGATCGATATGAAAGATGAAGTAGTAAATGAATTTGCTAAATCTTTGTTAAGTGTAAAACGCGATTTGCATTTTTGTAGTATCTGCGGAAACATCACAGAAGAAGATCCCTGCGAAATATGTAGAAATCCTTCACGTGATCGAAGCGTTATCCTAGTGGTCGAAGAGCCGAAAGATGTAATGGCAATGGAAAAAATGCGAGAATATCACGGACTTTATCATGTTCTCCATGGTGTGTTATCACCGATGGAAGGGACAGGTCCAGAAGACATCAATATTTCTTCTCTGTTGCAGCGGCTGCATGATGCAGATGTAAAAGAAGTGATTATCGCAACAAATGCAACAACAGAGGGAGAAGCAACAGCTATGTATCTCTCACGTCTGATCAAACCCGCAGGTATCAAAGTGACTCGTCTAGCACATGGTCTGTCTGTAGGCTCTGATATCGAGTATGCAGATGAAGTTACTTTATTGAAAGCTGTCGAAGGAAGACGTGAGTTATAAATTTCTAATTAAGTGTTTTTTCAGATACAATATAAAAGCAGCACAAGAGATGGGGGCAACAATGTGAACGGACTATTTATTACAATCGAGGGGCCTGATGGTGCAGGAAAAACCAGCATCTTGAATGAACTTTACCCTCTTTTGAAAGAAGTAGCAAAAACAGAAATCATTCAAACAAGAGAACCAGGAGGCATTCCGATTGCTGAAGAGATCCGAGCAGTGATCCTTGATCCAAAAAATGATCGGATGGATGAACGTACGGAAGCACTGCTTTATGCAGCAGCAAGAAGACAACATCTAGTCGAAAAGGTTCTGCCTGCTCTGGCAAAAGGGAAAATCGTTTTATGCGATAGATTTGTCGACAGTTCTCTTGCTTATCAAGGTGCAGGCCGACGCATCGGCGTTACCGAGATTGCTCGGTTGAATGAGTTTGCTACAGAAGGTACTACGCCGGATTTTACCCTTTATCTTGACGTAGATTCAGACACCGGATTAAGAAGAATCAAGAAAAACAGACAAAATCAAATCGACCGTTTAGATTCGGAAGGTTTGGAATTCCACCAGCGTGTACGTCATGCTTACTTAAAGCTGGCAGAAGAGAATCCGGAAAGAATCCACAAAGTTGATGCAAGAAAAAGCTTTGAAGAAGTGCTGCAAACAAGTTATCATACAATTATTGAACAGTATCCGCAATTTTTTGAAAACTAGGAAGGTGAACGTTTATGAAAATTATTTTAGCGATTATCCAAGACAAAGACAGCAACCGTTTATCAAATGAATTGATTGATGCAAATATCCGTGCCACAAAACTATCATCGACAGGCGGCTTCCTTAAGGCTGGAAACAGTACGTTTATCGTGGGTATTGAAGATGACCGTGTAGAAGAAGCATTGGAAATCATCAAAAAAACGTGTGAATCAAGAAAGCAATTTGTATCTACACCTGTTACACTGGATATTTCGATGGATGGGGGCGTCCCTTATCCAGTAGAAGTAGAAGTAGGCGGTGCCACAGTCTTCGTCTTACCTGTTGAAGGATTCCATCAATTTTAGGAGGAGCTGAGCTATGAATCAAGAAATAAACTTGGCTCAAATGCAACCGATCGTGTATCAGCAGCTTCAACGGAGTTTTGAGCATGGGCGTATCGCTCATGCTTATCTTTTTGAAGGGGAGAAAGGAACAGGAAAACATGAAGTAGGTATATGGCTTGCACAGCACCTGTTCTGTACCCAAATGAAAGACAATCTGCCTTGTGGAAAATGCAACAATTGTCAGCGGATCGAAAAGAAAGAACATCCAGATGTTTTGGTTATTGAACCGGAAGGACAAACCATCAAAGTCGATCAGATCAGACGTTTGCAGACGGAATTCAGTCGCAGCGGTTACGAATCAAGAAAAAAAGTTTTTTTGATCAAAGAAGCTGAAAAAATGAATAGCAGTGCGGCAAACAGTTTGTTGAAATTCTTGGAAGAGCCCCCTGGAGATTTTTTAGCGGTGTTAGAAACAGATGCAGTAGGAAGAATTCTCCCTACTATTCAATCTCGTTGTCAAGTTCTGCATTTTCAAGAACTTTCGAAAGAAGCACTGATCCATCGATTGCAAGAAGAGCAGATTCCATTGGAAAAAGCAAAACTTTTGGCTTTCTTAACAAACAGTTTAGGAAAAGCAGTTGAAATCTCTCAAGATGAATGGTTTAATGATGCTAAGGACTTGATTTATCAATGGTTCGTTTACTTGCAAAAGCAAGATACTCAAGCCTTTATCTATGTCCAAAAAAAATTGGTAAAATCATTTAAAGAAAAAACACAACAGTTTACAGGATTATCTGTCTTGATGTTTTATTATCAGGAAGCACAGCGTCAAGCAGTAGCAAACGGCGAATATGGCAAAGTGAAACAGATAAACCAGATAATTGAACGGATATTGATCGCAGAGCAGAAACTACGCAGCAATGTCAGTTTTCAGGCTGTTGCGGAACAGTTCGTTTTGCATACGATTTTTTAGCTTGCCGCAAAGGATGATGATCAAGGAGGATGGAAATGGTAGAAGTAGTAGGTGTCCGATATAGAGATGCAGGTCATATCTATTATTTTGCACCAGGAGACTCTGAATATGTTTATAGTGACAAGGTATTAGTCGAATCTCAGCAATCCTTACATATTGCTACTGTTGTCCTTCCTAAAAAAGAGATTGATCCCAATGACCTTCCTGAAGCTATCCGTCCGATCTTGCATAAAGCGTCACAAGCTGAATTAGAAAAAGACAAAAAAAACAAAAAAGATGCTTATGATGCATTGAAAATCGCAAAAGAAAAAGTGCAGTTGCGTGAGTTGGAAATGAAAATGGTCAAAGCCGAATACACATTTGATCGAAATAAATTGATTTTTTCTTTCACAGCGGACGGGCGAATTGACTTTAGAGAATTGGTAAAAGATCTGGCCGCTGTATTTCGTACTCGTATTGAGCTTCGACAAATTGGTGTCCGCGATGAAGCAAAGATAATAGGCGGAATTGGTCCATGTGGGCGTCCATTATGCTGTTCTTCTTTTTTAGGCGATTTCGTGCCTGTATCAATCAAAATGGCAAAAGATCAAAGTTTATCTTTGAATCCAACAAAAATTTCCGGTTTATGCGGACGCTTGATGTGCTGTCTGCAATATGAGAGCGAAGAATACGAGACAGCGAAAAAAGAACTCCCTGACTTTGGAAAAGTAATTGCTACACCTGATGGTAAAGGGAAAGTCGTAGGGTTGAATCTGCTTAGCCGTATCGTTAGTATTCGGCTGACTGGACGGGAAAATCCTGTCGAATATGAATGGGATGAATTGAAAGAATTTATCCAAGTAGGTGAGATGAATGGATAAGAGATCATTATACGACGGATTGAATCAATTAGAATCAGAGTTGAGAAATACATTAACAGAACTTGTTGAAATGAAGCATGCTTTGCATGAGATCGTAGAAAAAAATACAACTTTGGAGATGGAAAATCAACGTCTGCGGGAACACCTGCGGGAATTGAACCAAGTTGCACAAGCTCCAGCTGAAAATGTGAAGCAGGAACTTTCTAAGTCTCGTATGAATCTTGAAAAAATTTATGAAGAAGGATTCCATGTCTGCTACGATTTATATGGATCAAGAAGGGACAATGACGAGCCTTGTGCGTTTTGTCTAGAAGTGATCTATCGCGAAAGCGGTCGATGACCAATAACAAGAGGAGACTGGAGCGGAGAAATACTGCTCCAGTCTTTTTATTAAGGAGATTGTGACAGATGTATAATCAAAAAAGTTTCAAGGGAAATCCGGTATATGGGGATTTATATCTTGTACCGACGCCAATTGGAAATTTAGAAGATATGAGCTACAGAAGTGTTCGTATGCTGCAAGAATCCGATCTTATCGCAAGTGAGGATACGCGTAATACACAAAAGTTATTGAATCATTTTGAAATCCATACACCCCAAAAAAGTTTACATGAACATAATTATAAAGAACGTGTCCCTCAATTGATTGCTTTGTTAAAAGAAGGAAAAACGATTGCTCAAGTCAGTGACGCAGGAATGCCTTCCATCAGCGATCCTGGACATGAGCTAGTTTTAGCCTGCATAAAAGAAGGGATTTCTGTGATCTCTATCCCAGGACCTACAGCTGGGATGACGGCTTTGATTGCTTCAGGGCTAGTGCCTCAACCATTTTTATTTTATGGCTTCCTTCCACGTAAGAAAAAAGAACAGAAAGAAACATTGAAAAAGCTAAAAGAACAGACAGTTACGCTGATTTTTTATGAGTCACCTTATCGGATCACTGCTACATTGACGAATTTCTTAGAAATTTTTGGAAATCGCCAAGTCGTTTTGTGTCGGGAATTGACAAAGGTCCATGAAGAATACCTTAGAGGAAGTACGGAAGAGCTACTCGCTTATATCGAAGAACATCCAGTAAAGGGTGAATGTTGTCTGCTTGTAGAAGGGAATTTGTTCGAAATGCCAGTGACGGAAGTTGATGAAGAGTTGGGAACGTTAAAGGAACAAGTAGAAGCAAAGATCGCTTCAGGCGAAAAACCAAATGCTGCTATCAAAGCAGTAGCGCTGAAAAATGGGCTGAAAAAACAAGAAGTCTACCGTCAGTACCATGAATTAGACTGAGATAGTATAAGTTGTCTATAATGAAAGACTAATGAGGAAATCAGCTACTAACTTTTCAAATCTCTTGAACGCGAACGAATGTTCTTGTATAATGAATAAGAGGTGAGGATGATGGAGCTGCAATTTCCTTTACATAATGATACATCAAGAAAAATCATTCATATTGATATGGATGCTTTTTTCGCTTCGGTTGAAGAACGAGATCATCCTGAGTTTCGCGGACATCCATTAGTAATTGCCAGACACCCCAGTGACACTGGTGGGCGTGGAGTAGTGACTACAGCAAATTATGAAGCAAGAAAATTCGGAATTCATTCAGCAATGAGTGCACAAAAAGCGTATGAGCTTTGTCCGCAAGCCATCTTTAAGCCTGGCGACCATCATAAATACAGCGATATTTCCAAACAAGTACGGGAAGTATTCTATCGTTATACAGATATTGTGGAACCAGTTAGTATCGATGAAGCGTATCTTGATGTGACCGAAAATAAAATCAATTGCAAGTCAGCCATCAAAATCGCCCGAATGATCCAAGCAGATATTTGGGAGAGTGTCCAGCTAACATGTTCTGCGGGAGTAAGTTACAATAAGTTTTTGGCCAAATTAGCATCAGACTATCAAAAACCTAGAGGAATCACGGTAGTTGCCCCTCAAGACGCTGTGCCATTTTTAAAAGCTTTGCCAATTGAAAAATTTCATGGGGTAGGGAAGAAAACTGTACCTAGAATGCATGAGCTAGGGATTTATACAGGAAAAGACCTATATGAATGCACAGAAATGATGTTGATTCGAAATTTTGGAAAAATGGGCTATTCTCTTTATCGTAAAGTCAGAGGAATCCATGATTCTCCAGTAAACGTTACAAGAGAGCGAAAATCTGTGGGAAAAGAGCATACTTATGGGCAGCCGTTGCAAACGGAAGAAGCAGTGCTGACTCAGTTGCGCCAACTAGCTGAAAAAGTAGAAGAAGCACTGAGAAGAGTCCAAAAACATGGGAAAACAGTAGTTTTGAAGGTCAGGTACACGGACTATTCTACTGTGACCAAAAGAGTGACATTGCCAGAATATATCTATAAAAAAGAAGCACTCTTTTATCAAGCAAGCCTTATATGGGAGGAAATCTTGGGAGTAGAAAAAGGAATCCGATTGTTAGGGATTACTTTGACGAATCTGGACCCGATGACTTATGAAAACATCGTCCTTCCATTATGGGAAAATCAAGAAATATAAAAACAGCTTTGAGAGTTGAAACCGGAAATCCGTTTTCTCTCCCAAAGCTGTTTTTATATCAAGTCTTGCTTTTTGATTTGTTCATAGGTTTCTGTTGCATCCGTACATTTTTCCCAAATCACAACTTGATTGGATTCTAAAGATTTTTGGACGTCAATGATCCGCTGGTTGCTACTTCCGCGAAATTGTAGTTTTAGGTCACGTTTGCTTAATTCAAAGCGTCCGTCAACAAGGATATCGATTTGCGAAAGGAGTTCTAATTTATCTTCTGAATCTTGTAGCAATTCATCAAAGGTATAGCCTGTCCATGACCAGATATCTTTTGTCGTACCGAACTCTTTTCGGATACGTCGTACGACTTGCAGACAAACATCTGTATTCAAAAAAGGTTCGCCACCAAGTAAAGTTAATCCTTGCACGTAATCGTTGCGCAAGTCAGCGATGATTTGTTCTTCTAATTCAGGTGTGAATGGTTTGCCATATCGAAAATTTTGTGCAGCTTTGTTGAAGCAGCCTTCGCAGGCAAATAAGCAGCCACTAACGTAAAGACTGTTGCGGACACCTTCACCATCGACAAAATTAAACGGTTTGTAGTCAGCAATATAGTTTTGGCTGTAGTCTTTTGCTAACCATTCTTTTGGTTTTGGATTTCTCATAAAAAAACTTCTTTCATTTAAGGTTCAAAGATATAGCTATTGAAGATAAAATCTACTCGACCACATAAATAAGAACAAACTGACCTAAATCCATTGTTCAAGAAAGCTTGTTCTTATTTTGATAGAGGGCGTTCAAAGATACAAAGCCATCGAAAGAGGGTGGTGAAAAAAGACTTGTCATAGCCTCTTATTCTGAATAAACGGTGTTCAAAAGCTTGCATCTGCAGTAATAAGCCCAACTAAACGAAAAATATGAGGAACTATTTTTGTTTAGCTATTCTTATTACTTGATGCAGGACAGCTTTTTCACAACCTCATTTCATGTGTTTCACACGTGAGGAAATTTCTTTATGGCGGCCATGTACCATCGGACGAGCTTGCGGATTTCCTAAATAGCCACAAGTACGTTTGACTACATCACATGTTTTTGGATCATGATTTCCACATTCTGGACATTCGAACCCTCGTTCTGTCGGTTTGAAATCACCTTCGAAACCACATTGATAGCAATGATCGATTGGCGTATTCGTACCAAGATACCCGATTTTGTCATATGCAAAATCCCATACAGCTTCTAAAGCTTTCGGATTTTGTTGGAGCATAGGGTATTCACAGTAGTGGATGAATCCACCTGAACAATATTTTGGATAATCCTTCTCAAATTCCAATTTTTCAAATGGCGTTGGGTTTTTACGCACATCATAGTGGAAACTGTTTGTATAATATTCTTTATCTGTGATATTTTCGATGATGCCGAATTTTTCTGTATCCAAACGGCAGAAACGGTCAGTTAGACTTTCACTTGGAGTTGAATAGACACTGAAATGATAACCATATTCATCCCCCCATGCATCTGCATTAGCTTTTAATTCTTTGACGATATCAAGTGTGAAAGCTTTTGCTTCTGGGTTTGTTTCCCATTCGCCACCGAAGAAAGCTGAAGCAACTTCATACAATCCAATGTAGCCTAACGATACAGTAGCTCGACGGTTTTTGAATAATTCATTGACAGAATCGGTACGTGAAAGACGTTTCCCGAAAGCACCATACATATATAAAATTGGCGCATTTGCTGGAATGGCTTCTTTACAACGTTCTACACGATAGAGAAGCGCATCTTTCATGATTTCTAAGCGGTCAGACAGTAACTGCCAGAATTTATTCTGATCTCCTTTTGATTCGATCGCGATTCTTGGCAAATTCAATGTAACAACACCTAAATTCATTCGTCCGACATTTACTTCTTGACCATTTTCGTCTTTCCACCCTTGCAAGAATGAACGACAGCCCATAGGTACTTTGAAACTTCCAGTTAATTCAACGATTTTATCGTAATTCAGAATATCAGGATACATTCTTTTCGTTGCACATTCCAATGCTAGTTGTTTGATGTCGTAATTAGGATCTTCAGGGTTTAAGTTCACACCTTTTTTCAAAGTGAAGATCAGTTTAGGGAAGATAGCTGTCCGCTTTTCACTCCCTAATCCATTGATTCGAATCTGTAAAATTGCTTTTTGAATTTCTCTTTCAAACCAGTTTTCTCCTAGTCCAAATCCTAATGAAGTGAAAGGAGTTTGTCCATTTGAAGTAAATAAGGTATTGATTTCATATTCCAAACTTTGCATAGCATCGAAGATATCTTTTTTGGTTTTTGCTTTTGCATATTCTTTTTGGCGTTCTGGCGAATCGATCCATTCTTCCGCGTCTTTTAGATGTTTTTTATAGTTCAATTCTGCAAAAGGAGCAAGCAATTCATCTGTTCGGTCGGCAGAACAGCCACCATATTGACTTGACGCTACATTGGCAATAATCTGTGAGATTTGTGCTGTGGCGGTCTGGATAGATTTTGGCGATTCGACTTCGGCATTGCCGATTTTGAACCCATTGTTCAGCATGCCTTTGAAATCAATCAAGCAGCAATTCGTCATCGGTGTATAAGGATGATAATCCAAATCATGGTAATGGATATCGCCTTTTTGATGCGCATTTGCTATATGTGGTGGCAACATTTTCAGTCCGATTGATTTTCCAACGATCCCGGCTGTCAGATCTCGCTGTGTATTGAAAACATTACTGTCTTTATTTGCGTTTTCGTTCACGACAGTTTGGTCCTTGTTGATTAGCTTTTCAATCGAAAAGTTGATATCTGTTGCTTTACTGCGAGCAAAATCTCGTTTGGTACGATAATTGATGTACTCTTCTGCTAATTCATATTCGTTTTTTTCTAGTAATATATGTTCCACGATGTTTTGAATCTCATAGATTTTGACATTTTCAGCAAACCGGCTTTTGATTTCTTGGACAACCAAGTCTGCAATCATTTGAATTTTTTCATAAGTAAGTGGTGATAATGAGCCGTGAATTTTCTTTTCTGCTTTGATCAGTGCTTCATTGATCTTTTGTTCATCGAAATCAACATGGCGGCCATCGCGTTTGATGACTTTCATCTGGGATGTCTCTGGCTGCTGAGTAACGACAGTTTTTTCTTCATAATTTACTTTCATTATCTTCAACTCCTGCTAAATTGTTCTTGTCTATCATAAAACAAAATCGGGGAAGGAGCAACTAAATATCGGCTATATATAGTATTCAATGTGCTGTATAATTGGATTTCTATACTATATGTAGTGTATATTTTATTGTGAAAAAAGGTGAAAACTTGTAGCTGGTGGATTTGTTTTTTGCATATTTAATTTTGCTGAATAAAATAATTGAATAAAATTTTTTATTCAGTCCAAGTAAAAGTGACAAAAACATAAGAGCAAATTATTCGTAGATATGCTACTATGCAAATAAATAGAAATGAAAAATGAAAGAGGAGGAGAAGAATTGGAAAAGATGATCGAAGTGAAACATCTAAGTAAAAGCTACGGCAGCAAACTTTCTCCCGTCAAAGCCTTAGATAATATCTCATTCACAGTAGAAGAAGGCGAGTTTGTTGGGATTATGGGCCCAAGTGGTGCAGGAAAGACAACGCTGATGAATATCTTGTCCACGATCAATTTGCCTACGATGGGCAGTGTCTCGATCCAAGGAAAAGAAATCACAAAAATGAAAAACAGTGAGCTCAGTGACTTTCGTCGAAAAAAACTAGGATTCATTTTTCAAGAGTTCAATTTGATCGATACCCTAAATGCAAAAGACAATATCCTATTGCCCCTAGCAGTTGAACGGATGACTAAAGAGGAAATGGAAAAGAGAGTAAGACATGTAGCTCAATTGTTGAATATAGAAGAACTGCTCAAACGGTATCCCGATGAACTTTCTGTCGGACAGAGACAACGAATTGCAGCTGCTAGAGCACTTGTTGTTCAGCCACAAGTGATTTTTGCAGATGAACCAACTGGCTCTTTGGACTCGAAGTCGGCTACAGAATTGTTGAACTACTTGAAGACCATGAATCAAAAAGAAAAAGCAACGATACTGTTAGTCACCCATGATCCATATACAGCAAGCTACTGCGATAGAATTTTATTTATTAAAGATGGTGTGATTTTTTCTGAAGTTGTCAGAAGAGGGACAAGAAGAGAGTTCTTTGAGAAAGTAATAGACATGCAGGCGACGATTGGCGGAGGAGGAAAAATGAATGCTGTATAAACTAGCCGTTAAAAGTTTTTTTCGGCAGTCACGAGGCTATCTTGTTTATTTTTTCAGTTTGACTTTATCCGTAATGATCTATTATTCCTTCAGCGCAATGACCTACGATCAATCTTTAGTCAGAAGAGCAAGTCAAGATACTTCGATAGATGGTGGATTGAGTTTTGGTGGATTTATCATTACTGTTGTTTTGCTTTTTTTCGTATTCAGTGCCAACCGATTTTTCTTGAATAGAAGGCAAAAGGAAATAGGCATCTATCAGCTTTTTGGTATGAATAAACTGCAGATATCAGGTATATATGTGTTAGAAATCATGATAATTGGATTGTTCGCCTGTATTTCTGGGATATTACTCGGTATTATTTTTTCCAAACTCTTTTCAATGATTTTGGTTCGAATGATGGATATGGATCTTACTAGTCCATTTTTTATCTCCATTCCATCAGTAGTAGATACTTTATTTGCTTTTTTCATCATCCTTTTAGCAGTATCTGTATATTCAATATGGAAAATATGGCGCTATCCAATGATTCGAAGTTTTGGAGAAAAAGAACAAGCAGATAGTTCAACAATGCGCTTCAGGACAAGGCACCGATTACTCGCAGTCATCGGGTTACTACTTTTAACGAGCGGATATTTTGGAGCTAGTCATTTTAGGGAAATCACTTCATGGATGATCAGTTATCATTATCTTGATACATTAGTTTTCTTTTTTCCTTTTTTAATTTTTTTCGTTTGTGTGGTCGGTACTTATTTGTTTTTCTGTTATACATTTCGGTTATTTTTGATCATATTGAGTAAATGGAAGATTTATTACTATGGTATCAATTTTTTGATAATGGGTAACACGCAAGTTCATTTGCTCAAAAGTTGGCGTACAAATTCTCTGATTACAGTCATTCTCGGAATTTCTTTAATGACAATTGGCGGCACGGCTAGTATCTCTACTATTTTATCCTACCAGGAGAAAGTTTCCTCCCCGATGGACTATCAGTTTGATGTTGAGACAGAGAAAAAAATCAAGCCGATTCTAGCAGAGGAAGGGCAGAAGATAACTAAAGAAATCACCTTGCATTATAAAGTCATTGGGAGTATCTATAGTCAAAATCTCGAAGAACCTATGTTTCAAACTGCTAATCTGATCACGGAAACACAATATCAAGCCTTCAGAAAAGTTAATCCAGATTTGCCGAACATTTCTTTGAAATCACCTGGTCATACTGTTTTGCTTGATCAAATGCAAACTCTTTTTCGGAATATTTCATTATATGGATCTAGTATTGGACTGCCAGATAATCAAGAATTGAAGATTCAACAAATGCTTCCAAGTGTATTAGGTGACGAAACAATGGTATATCTAAGTCCTGTACTGATTGTAGATGATACCGTTTTTGAAAAAGCAAAAGGTGTGGATTATCAAGTAGTCAATGTAGATGTATCAGGTGGAAATAATGAAAAAATAGATGAACGACTGAGCAATGACCTGTCGATAAAGTGGCTCAATGCTGTTTATTATTCTTATGATATCGTAAATGGAAGTCTACAAGGAGAAATTAGCACAAAGAAACTTCCGGATGACCAAATGAAGGAAGCACAATTTAGCCAAGAAAGCTCTCGTTTGAATTTCTCTTCCAGCTATTCGAAATTGCGTGCAGTTAATCGGCGAATCGGTATCAATATTTTTGTCACACTATTTGTCGGGATGATCGTGATTATTGCTACTGGTAGTATTTTGACAGTCCGGCAATTAGCAGAAGCAGAGGAAGAAAAAGAAAATTATCACCTATTGACTAAGCTGGGGATTCCACAAAGAAGGATCAGACGGATGATCTTCGAGCAAAACGCACTTACCTTCTTTCCACCCATGATATTAGGGATCACTCACGCAGTATTTGCAATCAATGTCTTCACTCAGTATATAAAAACTGCCGATTACTGGTTGGCTTATCTTGTGAGTGGCTTATTGATCCTTATCTATCTTTTGCTTTATGTCATTACGAGTCAGTTATATTGTCGGATTATCGAGGAATGATATACGGAATAAGACAAGATAATAAATAGAACTAAATTTTGAATACCATTTATTTGGAATAAGAGGTTGTGACACGATTTTTGTCACAACCTCTTTATTTTTTATATTTTTTAAAAGTACGAGAAATTATAAAGAAAAAAGCAGTGATTTGATGTGCTATTTTTATAAAAGCTATGTGACAAAACTGTTAGTAAAAAAACGGTTTCTGTAAGCTAGACACATGTTTCTTTTTGTCAAAATTAGTTACACTTTGTGTGAGGTTATATGAGGAGGGAATCCAATGAACAAATGGCGTTCTAATCCAAAATTGAATTATTGGGGAAAATTCATCATTCGAACAATTTTTTATAGTGCAGTACTGCTGTTCCTGATTTATCTGTATCACTATAAAAATATTCAAGGAGGAACTTTTATCTATAACGAATTTTAGGAGGAAGAGTATGGAAATCAAAACGATTATTGAAGCAATCGATGATTGGGGAATAAATGAACCTGATCGAGTTGCTTATCAGGCGGATGAGACGCATACTTTTGGTGAATTGAAACAAGCATCAGACGCACTTGCTTATTATTTAGAAAAAAAGGTAGAAGGCGATGGACCAATTGTCGTTTTTGGCAATTTGGAGTTTGAAATGATTGTCTCATTTCTAGGGGTTGTCAAATCTGGCCATGCCTATTTGCCGATTGAAGAGCATACACCCAAGGAGCGTATCCTATCGATCTTTCGGGTGGCTAAACCATCTATGGTCATCAGTATCGGGGACTGGATAGAAGATATTCCTTCGGTTCCTGTCATAACAAAAAAAGAATTTCAAGAAATCAAGAAGATACCAGTAGGATTTTATCCCAGAAATAGCGTAAAAGGTACAGAAAATTTTTATATTATTTTTACTTCTGGTACTACTGGAGAACCAAAAGGCGTACAAATCAGTCATGATAATCTAGTCAGCTTTGTTCAATGGACGATGGAAGACTTTGGGATCAAGCCTGGTATGCATTTCTTAGCCCAAGCGCCATTTTCTTTTGATTTATCGGTATTTTCTATTTATCCTGCATTAGTTTCTGGCGGAATGCTGAAGCCGTTAAATAAAGCAGTTGTTCAAGACTTTCGTCAATTATTCGCGACATTGCCAGCCTTGAAGTTGAATGTGTGGGTTTCTACTCCATCATTTATGGATATTTGCTTGATGGAACCTACATTCAATGGAGAAAATGTGCCGGAATTGGACATGTTTTTATTTTGCGGAGAAGAATTGACGAAAAAAACTGCAGAAAGTCTACTTGATCGATTCCCAAATGCACGGATATATAATACTTACGGTCCAACAGAAGCAACTGTAGCTATTTCAAGTATTCAGATTGACCAGCATGTACTAGATAGTTATGACCGACTACCGATTGGCTACGTAAAAAAAGACACGAAAGTTTCTATTGTCCAAGAAGGTAAACCTGTTTCAAAAGGAGAAACGGGTGAAATCATTATTGCAGGACCAAGCGTATCAAAAGGTTACCTGAACAATCCCGAAAAGACAGCTGCTGCGTTCTTTTGTCAAAATGACTTAGCAAGTTACCATACAGGGGATGCAGGTAGACTAGATGAATATGGGCTTTTATTTTATGAAGGACGTATGGATCAGCAGGTCAAATTACATGGATACCGGATTGAACTCGGGGATATCGAACATTATCTGCTCCAAGACAACCGAATCAAACAAGCTGTCGTCGTACCAAAATACCAAGGAACAAAAGTACAGCAGCTGGTTGCTTTTGTCGTATTAGAAAACAAAACGAAACAGCCGGATTTTCAGTTGACTAAATCTATCAAAGAACAATTACTAGAAGTTGTAATGGATTATATGATTCCTCAGAAGTTCCATTATGTCGATCTGCTGCCTCAGACAGTTAATGGAAAAATCGATCGAAAAAAATTAACAGCTGAGGTGAATCCTGAATGATGTTACCTCATATGATCCCTTATGCAGAGCCGTTTTATTTTTTTCTTTTAGCCATTGCGCTTGTACCGATCGTTCTATCTTTATTGATATGGGAAAAAAGATTACCAGTTTATCAATCAGCAGTGACACTTTTCTTTTTATTTGTCAGCTTTGGAGGTAATTATTGGCAACAGGGAGCGGCGCTGATTGGGTATGTTTTGTGGCAGACGATACTTGTATGGGGCTATTTTGTTTATCGGCAAAGGAAAAATCAGACAGGATGGTTTTTTGCCGCCGTTATTTTAGCGATAATTCCACTGTTTTTAACGAAAGTGACTCCTTTTTTTGAACATGGAAAAGCATCGTTACTTGGTTTTTTAGGAATCTCTTATTTAACCTTTAAATCTGTACAAATGATCATGGAAATAAGAGATGGCATGATCAAAACATATAAGCCATTTCGTTATATCCAGTTTCTGCTGTTCTTTCCAACAATCTCTTCTGGACCAATCGATCGCTATAGGAGATTTGAAAAAGATCAGCTCCATCCGCCTGTTCGTGATAAATATGTTGATCTTTTGGGAAAAGGCGTCCAAAATATTTTTGTCGGTTTTTTATATAAATTCATTATCGGTTATTATTTTGGTCAAGTACTGCTTCCTGTAGTGGGACGCATTGCCTTACAGCATGGTGGTATTTCATGGGCATTAGTAGGTTATATGTACGTGTACAGTATGTATTTGTTTTTTGATTTTGCTGGCTATAGCTTATTTGCAGTCGGTACAAGCTACATGATGGGATATCAGACACCAATCAATTTCAATAAACCTTTTTTATCATGGAATATCAAAGAATTCTGGAATCGTTGGCATATGACGCTGTCCTTTTGGTTCCGTGATTATGTATATATGCGATTGATGTTCTTCATGATGAAGAAAAAATTTTTTAAAAGCAAGATCGTAATGTCAAATATCGGTTATTTTGCTTTGTTTCTTCTAATGGGTATATGGCATGGATTGACGTGGTACTACATCGTATATGGACTGTATCATGCTTGTCTGATCTGTCTGACAGATGCATGGATCCGATTTAAGAAGAAGCATAAAGAGCAGTTGCCTTCTAACAAATTTACGCATGGCTTAGCCGTATTTTTGACATTTCAAGCAGTATGTTTTAGCTTCCTGATTTTTTCAGGATTTTTAGATAAACTTTTTTTTAGCTAACGAATAGTGACATATTAATTTATATAACAAAGGAGAAAAGGAAAATGGAAGAACAAATTTTATCAATCTTAGAAGAAATAACAGGAACAGATGAAGTAAGAAAAAATCGTGATATTGATCTATTTGATGAAGGGTTGCTTGATTCTTTAGCATCTGTTCAATTATTAGTCGAGCTAGACGGAGAGCTGGATATCCAAGTCCCTGTATCTGAATTCGAGCGAGAGGATTGGTGCACACCGAATAAAATCATTCAACAAGCAACTGCATTGAAGGGTTGAGTATGAAAAAGAAACTTTTTGCTATTTTCGGCCCGGTTGTTTTAGCTGTTGGCTTACTGTTTGTGTTTTTTACCTCCTCCTATCAAGTAGATATCTCTAATCCAGAAACGATTAGACGTGCCTCTTCTTCCATGTCAGTGAACGTGTTGAAAGGAGATGCGATAAAAAATTATGCATTATCTGAAAAACAATATATTCCTTTTTTTGGCTCAAGTGAATTAAGCAGAATCAGTCCATTTCATCCGTCTGTTCTGGCAGAAAAATACCAGCGAAACTATCGTCCATTTTTGCTGGGAGCACCCGGGACACAATCGTTAAGCCAATATATGATGATGCGTTCTGCAGGAGATGCTATGAAAAACAAGAAAGTCGTCTTTATTATTTCTCCTCAGTGGTTCGTTAAAAATGGTGTAAAAACTGATTACTTTAATACGTATTATTCTGAACTTCAAACATACGACTGGTTGTTTTCAATGAAGAAAGTAACGCCTGCTGATCGCTATTTAGCTAGAAGATTATTAACTTTCTCAAAAGTAAAAGAGAATGATACGTTGACGGCGATTCTGCAAACGATCAAAAAAGGGAAGCTACCTTTACCTGAATCTTTGAATCAGCTGCGCAGCCAATGGAACATGCTGAAGAGAGAGGATGAAGTATTCAGCAATATTGGGTTGAAAGATCGACAGCAAAAAATCGATCATGAGTCAAAACGATTACCAAAACAATACCAAGAAACAGAATTATCCATTTTAGCAAATCAAATTGGAGAACGAGAAACGACGAATAATCCATTCGGGTTGAAAAACGATTTTTATACGCATCGTATCCGAGCCCACGAGCCAGAGCTCAAACAGTCACAAAAAAATTGGGATTATCGTTTTTCGCCAGAATTTTCTGATTTTCAGCTGGTCTTGGATCAATTAGCAAAAAACCATAACGAAGTATTGTTCATCATCCCACCGGTTAACGAGAAATGGAGCGATTATACCGGACTATCTCAAGAAATGTTACAAGGATTTGCCAAAAAGATCAAATTTCAATTAAATAGCCAAGGATTCAATCGAATAGCTGATTTTGTCAATCAAGCGGGTACCAACTATTTTATGGAAGACACGATCCATCTAGGCTGGAAAGGCTGGTTGGCTGCAGATCAACAGATCAGACCGTTTTTAGAAGAAAATCATATTACTGCTAGTAAGTATCATCTTGACGATGCTTTTTTTAGCAAATCTTGGCAACATCAAATACCAGATAAACTACAATTAAAATAAAGAAAACAGGCGAGTGTTGCTCGCTTGTTTTCTTTATTTTTGAATATTCTGAATAAAAGATAAAAATACCAAGTTTGCCTGAACAAAAATCATAAGCAATGGTATAATCACAATATGAATATAGAAATGGGGGAAAACATTTGGATACAAAAGAAGAACAGCTACTTATTGATTTAACTTCTGCAAAAGGAGTACCTGGAAATGAAGAAGAGGTAAGAGAAGTATTCAGAGAATATGCCAAACCATTCGCTGATGATATTTTTTATGACGGTTTAGGCAGTGTGATTGCCAAACATGGTGCTGGCGGAGGCCCCAAGGTCTTTATTTCTGGACATATGGACGAAGTTGGTTTTATGGTAACAAAAATAACCGAAAAAGGATTCTTGGAATTCCAAACTCTTGGAGGTTGGTGGGGGCAAGTCATGCTTGCTCAGCAAGTTGAAATCAAAACACGTGAAGGGAAAATCGTCCACGGTGTGATTGGTTCCAAACCACCACATGTTTTAACACCTCAAGTAAGAAATAAACCTTATGAAATAAAGGATATGTTCATTGATATTGGCGCATCAAGCCAAGAAGAAGCCAAAGAGTGGGGCATACGTCCTGGAGATATGGTCACTCCATATATTGAATACAAACGAATGAATGGCAGTAAATATTTACTGGCAAAAGCATGGGATAATCGTATCGGGACAGCTGTTTCTCTGCGAGTATTAGAGAATCTATCTAAAGAAGCACACCCAAATGTTTTATTCGCAGGAAGCGATGTGCAAGAAGAAGTAGGCTTGCGAGGTGCTCGAACAAGTACACACCTTGTAAATCCCGATATTGCTTTTGCTTTAGATACTGGTACAGCAGGAGACACTCCAGGAATGACACCAAAAGAAGCAGATTCGATTTTAGGAAAAGGCCCACAGATTTTGATTTTTGATGCATCTATGATCCCGCATAAAAAATTATTGAATTTTGTTATTGATGTAGCAGAGGAAATGGATATTCCATTCCAATATACAGTGATTTCTGGCGGAGGAACTGATGCAGGACAAATGCATTTGACAAGAGATGGTGTTCCGTCTGTAGCCATTACCGTTCCTGTTCGTTATCTGCATTCCCATACATCAGTGATTCATGAAGATGATTATTTGAATACAGTGAAACTAGTCACAGAATTAGTGAAACGGCTTGATAGTGAAACAGTTGAAAAAATTCGGAGTTATGAATAATGAATAATAGAATACCTATTTCTGAATATCGGAAAAAAGCACGAGTTTCTTTGGAAAATCAATGGGGAATCAATACTTGGCTTGTTTTCTTATCTATAATATTTACGAGCGTCATCCAGAACTTTTTTGACGGTTTCAGTCCTTTTCCGGAAGAAAGCATGCAGCAGCACTTATTGAGTTTTCTAGTCGATAATTTACTTTTATTCGCATTCAACTATGCATTGTTTTACATTGCGCTAGTAGTTGTACGGGGTGGCAGACCAAAAAGTAACCTTTTATTTTCAGTTTTCCAAAGAAAGTATTTTGGTTCGATACTTGGCATCAATTTGATCAATTCAGTCATCAACTGGCTACTCAACAGTTTAATCTTTCTGCCCATGTTTTTAATCAGCGGAGTGAGTACTTATATGCAGCTGCTTTTCAGTTCAAATGCGGTACCTACGGGTGTCATGCCAGAAGATTTTCTTGATATCAGCTTTGTTTTATCGATGATAGGGATGATTTTTGTTTCAGCACTCATCATGAGTATTGTTGGCGGTTTATTCCAATTTGCTGCATGGACAAAGTTCGACTATCCTGATTTGTCGGTTATTCAATGTTTGAAATATGGCTGGTTTTTATTGAAAGATAGAATTGGTACGTATATTTTGTTGCAGCTGTCTTTTATCGGCTGGTATTTGCTAGGAGCAATCGCTTTGTTCATCGGTCTTTTGTGGGTCATTGTTTATGTGAATGTGTCAGTTGCAGAATTTTATGAACAAGCACGGATTGAAAAAGGAGGTCCAGACGCCTATTTTACTTAGCATGTAAGCAGTTTATTCATCAAAAAAATAACTTTTGTGGTAGGATAAATCTTTGAGGGGGAATGTACGATGAAATTAACTGTTTTAGGATGCTTAGGAGCGTATCCTTATAAAAATCAAGGGACAACAGGTTATTTGCTTCAATCTGACGGGTTCAATTTGTTGATCGATGCAGGTAGTGCTACGCTGATCAAATTACAAGAACACCTTGATCCACTTGATCTAGATGCTGTGATCCTTAGCCATTATCATCATGATCATATTGCTGACCTTGGTGTATTACAGTATTACTGGCAACTTCATCCTAAGAGAAATCCGGAGACATTGCTTTCAATTTATGGACACACAAAAGATTCCATTCACTTTGAAGAATTGACGTTGGAAAATGTCTCAAAAGGACATCCTTATTTTGAAGCTGAAGAATTAAAAATTGGTCCTTTTCTGATTACTTTTATGGAAACAATCCATCCAGTAGTATGTTACGCCATGCGTATCGTAGAAGAAACAACGGGGAAAGTATTCGTATTTACAGGTGATTCAGGTTATTTGGAAAGTTTCGCTGATTTTGCGAAAGATGCTGATTTGTTTCTAGCAGATACCTATCTTTTTGAAGGAAATGAACATCATCATGCCCATTTCACTTCAAAAGAAGCTGGAGAACTTGCGAAATCAGCTAACGTAAAGAAACTTGTACTTACACACCTACCTCAGTTTGGTGATTTAGAACAATTGAAAAATGAAGCGCAAAAGGCAGCAGGCAAAGGGATTGATATAGAACTTGCTGCAGTTGACAAAGTGTTTAACATTTAGGAGGAAGAACATGATTTTTGTACCAAATGAAAACCACGACCCAAGAATCAATTTAGCAATTGAACAATATTTGCTGCAAGAAATGCCTTTAGATGAACCTATTTTGCTCTTTTATATCAATGAACCTTCAATCATCATCGGCAGAAACCAAAATACGCTTGAAGAAATCAATCGAGATTATGTGGAAGAAAATGGCATTCATGTTGTCCGTCGCTTAAGTGGAGGCGGAGCTGTCTACCATGATTTTGGAAACCTGAACTTTAGTTTTATCATGCCTGATGATGGGGATTCATTCCGTGACTTTGCGAAAGTAACACAGCCAATCATCCAAGCACTTCATGAATTGGGTGTTGCTGGGGCGGAATTGAAAGGCCGAAATGATCTAGTCATTGATGGCATGAAATTTTCTGGCAACGCGATGTATGCTACCAACGGTCGGATGTTTGCTCATGGAACAATTATGTTCGACTCTGATATCAATGAAGTAGTCAATGCATTAAAAGTAAAAAAAGACAAAATCGAATCAAAAGGAATCAAATCGATCCGTTCTCGTGTAACGAATATCAAACCATTTCTTCCAGAAGAAAAGCAAAAAATGACAACAGAAGAATTTCGTCAAGAAATCTTGTTGAAAATTTTCGGCGTAGAGTCAGTAGAAGAAGTAAAAACGTACGAATTGACTGATGAAGATTGGAAAAAAATCAATCGAATCTCTGAGGAATATTATCGAAATTGGGATTGGAATTACGGGAAGTCTCCAGATTTCAATTTCTCTCGCCAAAAACGTTTTTCTATCGGTTCGATTGAAGTCCATTTGAATGTCTCAGAAGGAATGATCAAAGAAGCAAAAATCTTTGGCGATTTCTTCGGACTAGGAGATATCTCTGACGTGGAAAAAAAATTGGTTGGACAGAAATATGATAAAGCATCTCTATCAAAAATAGTCAGCCAAATTGATGTGAAGAAATATTTTGGTGCGATAGAACCAGAAGAATTGCTTACCTTACTTTATTGAAAATAAAAAATAGCGGAATCCACATATATGGATTCCGCTATTTTTTATACAGGATTCGGGTAATTTCGAGAGAGTTGAACAGTGATCCGATCAATGAAAGTATCTTTTTCCTGCGTTAGTGTTCCTGTGTAACGATCCGCTACGTCTTTCATCATCATTAAGTCAAAACGTTCCTGATCATCTAATTCTTCTGTGATGCCTCGACTAAATAGGTTTGTATCGTAATGTGCACTATGTTCGCAACAAATGACGAAATGTTCCTCTTGTTCGTGTATCGACAAATAAATTTTTCGATACAGTGGATTTTCGATGGCATGAGTTTCTCTAAAGGAATGCTCTAAAGCGTGGATCAAAAGTTGAGCCAGATCGTCATCGTTGATAGGAAGTTCTTCGGGAAGATCTGCTTGGAAGGTTATCTGAATATTCCGTTTGGCAGCTAACTTCTGGTAACGCGCTAAGATAAGATTTGTCACCTGGTGGTTGCAAAAAGAACACAGCATTTCGAAATTTTTTGCTTCTTCTAATATCTTTTCCACATAGTTTTTAGCTTTTGTTTGGTCCGTATGCATTAAATCTTGCAGATTCTCCATCTCTTGGACAAATTCCAGGCGAAGTGTATTTACTTCTTGGATATGCTGTCGAAGCTGCTCATAATGTTGCTCCAACAAATCATTTTTGATTTTTAAGAAATCTACTTGTCTCCGATCTTTGTCGGTATTTAAGATGTGATCGATTAGATTGTAGCTGATAATAACGATTAGAATGATAATATATAAAATCGTAGACCAATTGATCGTTGTTTGATAGATACCTAATGCCGTTTGGATGTAAATCAAGCAATGGATAATGGCTACCAAGACGATCCAAGGTGTACAAGCTACATAAAAACGGTTATTCTTATATGCTTCGCCAATGCATGCAAGTGAAGTGACTAAAGTGCTTATAACACTAGCAATATTAGCAATCGGCATTAATTCAGGAAGTTCTGCAGGAGTAAAAGTTGCATAAAGCAGAACGCCGATAAAAATCAAAAGTTGGAACGTACAAAAAATTCCGTACCATTTTTTATAGTAAAACATTCGGCTCCAATAGTAGCAGATGATGAAAGCTGACGTTAAGATAATAAATAAATGAGATAAAAAAGAATGAACGAATGGTTCAAAAAGAATACCACTTAAAATATCTTCTGATACAGCTTCAAATCCTAATGCCAAAGCAAAGCAACTTAAGAGAATAAGTGAGTATTCAAGACGTTTTTGTTTATACATCAAGTAGATCGTATAGAAAAAGGTCCCTATAGCGATAAAAACAGCGATTATCATCGTCAATACTTGCGGCACTGATTGTGAATAAATAAAACTAATCAATGGTCCAGTTGTTCCTAGATAAACTTTCGGTGGCAGTCCAGCATAGTTCTGATAAGGAGATGAGACTGTAAGGGTCAATTTTTTTCCGATATAATTTGCTGGTAAATCTATCACAGCCAATGAGAGTCCGGGATTGCTTTCTTCCTGATAATCTTTCCGTTGGTATAAAATCTTTTCGCCTAGATATACAGTAATCCATTGATGGTTTCCTTTGATTAGTAAATTTGCTTCGTCCAACGGTTTTTCAAGTGTCGTTTCCATAATGAATGTTTCGTCTTTATCCACGGTAGGAATCGTACGAGTGTACTTGCTGTCAAACTTAAAATCAGGATCATCTTTTGTATAGAAAACCCACGAATCTTTTATTTCTTTCATTTGATTGCTGTCCGCAGGAGAAAAAATAAAATAAAAGAAATAAGCAATTCCTGTTAAAAATAACAATGATAATATAATGATTATGCTCCACTTTATACGTAAATAAAAAGATTCTTTTTTATTATATATGTTATTAAAAAAAGACATAAAGGTATTCCTTTCTAAAACTTGTAATGTTAGGGTAAACGTTTTTTAAACTAACGTCAATTATTTATAATAAAAAATGAGATAAAGATGAGGAAATAGAATTAGAAACATATAATTATTAAAGGGAAACATTTTTACAGCTATAATTTGAAAAAATTTATCGTTATTATATGATTAAGAAGGATTGAATAAAGAAAGAAGTTGAAAACGATACCTGATTACAAAAAAATAACTTTTATAAGTTCTATAACGTTGATTATATTTTTAATTCTTATTCTTCTCGTCGTCTTGGTTCCCCGAATTTTTGGTTTGACTCCTTATATTATTGAGGACAAAGAAATGAGTCCATATTATGCACAAGGAAATCTGATATATGTACGACCGAAAAATACAAATGAGATTTTAGTCGGAGATATTATTACATATTATGAAAATTCAGGAAAAAAAATCTCGACGCGTCGCGTAATAGCCGTTGAAAACAACCACGAAGATTTTTATACAAAAGCTGATACAAAGACTTATATTGAGCCTGGAGTAGTAAAAAAGAGAAATATTATCGGTAGTCCCATCTTTCAGATTCCATATATTGGACTAGTCCTTTCAAAAACGGCATTTGCATGGATTCAGGGGTTATTCTTTACGATTGCTTTTTGCCTAACAGGAATCACAGCATGGAATACCTTTGTAGAGTTGAAAAAGAAGCGGAGACGAACACAGAAATTTTTGTAAGAATGTTAAAAACATAAATGTATTCCAGAGATCCAACGACTCTTCTGAACATGAAACACGAGAAAACACTCATGCAGCTTGTAGATTTAGTCAGTTGTTCGTATAATGTGTGAAGAGGAGGAGTAGTATGCGCAATGAAATGATGCATCGTCCTGTAGTCAAAGAAGAACTATTGGATTTTATGCGTACCCAGCAAAAAAAATTACCGGGTGAGCTAGGCAAACTGGAAGAAGAAGCTCATGTAGCAGAAGTACCAGTTATTCCCCATGAAACAGTTGTATTTTTGAAATTTTTACTTGGACAGCTTCAGCCTGAACGAATCTTGGAGATCGGAGCAGCTATCGGTTTTTCATCAAGTGTCATGGCCACGACAATCGGAGAAAACGCTCATGTTACGACAATTGATCGTTTCGATGTCATGATCGAGAAAGCTAAAAAAAACTATGAACGTCTAGGACTGACAGATAAAGTGACTTTGCTTGAAGGTCAAGCAGCAGATATCTTGCCGGAGTTGTCTGGTCCGTATGACTTTATTTTTATGGATAGTGCAAAATCAAAATATATTGAATTTTTACCTGAATGCTTACGTTTGTTAAGAAAAGGTGGCGTTTTGATGGTAGATGACATCTTCCAAGGAGGAACGATCTTGCTCCCAGATGAAGAGATTCCCCGTGGCAAACGAGCTATCCATCGTAAATTAAATGAATTTCTTCGTGTTGTGATGGATCATCCCGATTTGACATCGACAATCTTGCCATTAGGTGATGGTGTGATCTTAATGACAAAGGAATCAGAAACAATCGAGTTGTGATACATGATTATGGCAGCCTGTAGATAATCGATTGAATCGAGGGCTCAATTCGAACTTGATGTAAAAGTTTCTATATTTGTAAGTCAATTAAAGGATACAGGAAATCTAAATAAACAGGAGTAGCATGAAGTCAATGTAGCTCCTGTTTTCAATTGATAACCTTAGAACAGCTGAAGGAGAATGTCTCGTTTTAAAAGATTGATTTAGTAGTTGGGCCAAAATAATTCATTATTTGCTAATTAAATAACTATTTCGTATTGACAGAAGCAATTTAATTATCTATAATTATTGATGTTCCGCTGATTCTTGTCATAGTAGCTCAGCTGGATAGAGCATCCGCCTTCTAAGCGGACGGTCGGGGGTTCGAATCCCTCCTGTGACGCTAAAAAACCGTTAGAAACTGAGGTTTCTAACGGTTTTTCTTTGTTTTTTGTGCCAATATTGTTTGTTTTCAAAGGCAAATAAAATAAAAAAACATCCTTATCGAGTACAATTATAAGGAGCAAAAAAATAAAACTCATCAGAAAAGAGGAAGAAGATATGACGATACTATCTAGAATTTTAGTGACTCTAGTTGCAATTGAATTTTTTTATATCATGTATATCGAAACGGTGAGAACTGATTCTGACACGACAAGTAGGGTTTTTAAAATGAGTAAAGAAGAGTTAAGCAGAAAATCTGTTCAAACATTGTTTAAGAACCAAGGAGTGTACAATGGACTATTAGGAGTGGGACTACTTTATGGAGCTTATCTTTCTTCCGCATCTAAAGAAATCACAAGTATGCTATTAATATCTATTTTTTTTGTTGCATTATATGGCAGTTTGACTAGCGATCGTTGGATTTTACTCAAACAAGGTGGGCTAGCTCTGTTGGCATTGCTTTCTATTTTCTTATAAATATAGAAAAAATAAGAATTTATCTAACAGGAAACTTTGTGAAAAATATTACTTTATCTCATGAAATATGATATTCTAATGAATGGTATTTTAGAAAATTTCATGAAAAAGGAGTTAGATAGGTGTTCAAAAATTATGTTTCCTCACTAAAAAAAGAATTTTCAGGTTATGATCTTTCAAGATTTCAGAAAGATCTTTTGGCTGGGATCACAGTAGCTGCTGTAGCATTGCCTTTAGCCTTGGCTTTTGGGGTATCAAGCGGAGCTGATGCGGCCGCAGGTTTGATTACGGCTATCATTGCCGGTATCGTTATTGGCGGTTTATCAGGCGGTTTTTATCAAATATCAGGTCCGACAGGTGCGATGGCAGCTATCTTGATGTCTATTGCGGCAACAAAGGGAATGCAAGGTGTATTGCTTGCTACTTTTTTAGCGGGTCTATTTTTACTTGCAGCAGGACTTTTCCGATTAGGAACACTGACTTCTTTTATCCCAGCACCCGTAATTACGGGGTTTACTTCAGGTATTGCTATCATTATTGCATTAGGTCAGATCGATAATTTATTTGGTGTTCACTCGGAAGGTACAAACGTTATTGAAAAACTAAGTAGTTATCAAACGATAGGATTTCCGATAAACACAGCCTCTTTGATCATGGGAGGGCTAGTCATTTTAGGGATGTTTATCTATCCAAAAAAATGGGCGAAACGAATGCCTAGTTCGCTGCTGGCTATCATTTTGGCAACAGCAGTTATGCTATTGTTCCATTTACCAGTAGCAACTGTGGGTAAGATTCCACAAACATTGATCAGTAGTAATCGTTTGAATATGGGAGATTTTAGCTTTTCTGCCTTGCAACAAGTGGCAGTTCCAGCTATTAGCATTGCTTTATTAGGAATGATTGAAAGCTTGCTATGTGGTGCTTCGGCTGGCCGAATGGCAAATAAGCCCTTAGATAGCAATCAAGAATTAATGGCGCAAGGAATTGGAAATCTGTTGCTTCCTTTCTTTGGCGGGATTCCTGCTACTGCGGCCATCGCCCGTACAAGCGTGGCCATCAAATCTGGTGCACAAACTAGATTAGCTGGTATGATACATGCAGTTGTCTTACTGCTCTCCATGCTTGTTTTTGCGCCAGTGATGTCACAGATTCCAATGCCAGCACTTGCAGGTGTTTTGATTGTGACGGCTTGGCGTATGAATGAATGGGAAACGATCAAGGAGCTATTTACTAATAAATATTGGTCAGCAGTTCTATTGTTTATCCTTACGATGATTTGTACAGTTATCTTTGATTTAAGTATTGCTATCGTGATCGGGGTGATCGGCGGCTGTGTATTTTTTGTTGTCAAAAGCGCTGCTATCACGATTTCATTAGAAACGATCGATTGGCAAAGAATGGGGCTGCCAGAAACGGAAAAGCTGAATAACTGGACAGTAGTGTATATTAGTGGTCCACTGTTTTTTATGTCTTCAGAAAAACTCAAAAATAAATTGGAAGAACTAAATCATCACGATGGTGTCATTTTCTCCATGCGAGGCGTACCAAGTATTGATTTGACGGCACGTGCAGTTTTTGATGAATTTCAAGAAAAAGCAGAGCAAAGAGGACAAACGATTATCTATACTTCCTTGCAGCCAGAAGTAGAAAAACAACTTTCTCACTTGTGGGAACATACATTCACGCATCAACATCAAACAGTTGCTCATGCGTTGACAGCTTTACATGCGAAATATACTGCAATTAGCCATTAAAACAATGAAAAAGAACAGACAAGACTGTAAACTGAAGATTTTATGGTCTTGTCTGTTCTTTTTAATATTGCTGTAAAAGTGAAGCTAGTACTTGCCAGTCTTGATGGATAACAGGTACAAGGGAGCGATTGTAGAAAATAGCTGCTGGATGAAAAAGTGGAAGAATTCGATAGTTTTTTTCTGACCATTCGTAGGCATCCTTTTGTTCTGTTAATTGTAAGACAGGCCCTGTATAGAGTTGACCATGATTTTTGGTAACCGTATATTCTTTGCCAAGTAAACGTTGAAGACCAATGTTTCCAAGTGTCGCAATTAATTTTGGCTGGACCTTCATCAGTTCGTAATCCAATATTGGTGCATGCGCAAATACTTCGGAACGAGTAGGTGTCCGATTTGGATAAACAGTTTCTGACTGTTGTGTCCGTTTATTGATCCGATGAGTCACGCGATACGGGCGGCTCCTTACAGCACTGGTGATATACACCTCTTCTCGTGTTAAGCCAGTTGAAGAAAGTGCCTGCATCAATTCTTTTCCAGCTTGACCGCTAAAAGGAACATGCGTATCAATCTCTGTTTTCCCTGGGGCTTCTCCCACGAGCATCAGTTTAGGATGAAGAGGTCCTTGCCCAGCGATAAATCCTTCTACAGGACGGCCGTTCATTCTTAAAGAAGCTTCTTGTATCAGTTCTTTTGGGTATTCCATTTATGCTCCTCCTTTTTCTTTTATTATAAGAATAAAAGAAACACAATGCGACTATTTTATTTGGTAGAACTGTGAGGATAGAAAAGCAGAAGTATTGCTTGAATTTTTGTTTTACTTTTTGATTTTAAATTTAGTTGACTAACGGTTGCTGTTCTGGTAAGCTAGTACTGTTGTAATTGTGGACTCCACAGCTACAACCGCTCAGAACAAGTAATAAGCACAGCATATGCTGTCACTTCGGATGGCGAGTCTAAGTATATCAGAAGGAGGTGCTTTATAGCATGTACGCAATTATTAAAACTGGTGGTAAACAAGTAAAAGTTGAAGTGGGACAAGCAATCTATGTTGAAAAACTTGACGTTGAAGCAGGAGAAAAAGTTGTTTTTGACGAAGTTATCTTAGTAGGCGGAGAATCTACAAAAGTAGGCGCTCCAACTGTTGCAGGTGCAACTGTTGAAGGTACTGTTGAAAAACACGGCAAACAAAAGAAAGTCGTTACTTTCAAATACAAACCTAAAAAACATTCACACCGTAAACAAGGTCATCGTCAACCATATACAAAAGTGGTTATCGACGCGATCAACGCTTAATAGCGTTTGAGAAAGAAGGCCTATATATGATCAAAGGAACATTTAAGCGAAATGACGCAGGTCAGATCGTTTCATTCACTTTGACCGGGCATGCTGATGCTGGTCCTTATGGAAGTGATATCGTTTGTGCGGGTGTTTCTGCGTTAGCGATCAGCACTGTCAACGGGATTGCCTCATTAGCCGGTTTTGAGCCGATTGTTGAAATGAATGAAGAAGAAGGCGGTTATCTTTATACCGAAGTCACTTCAGGAATGACACAAGAACAAAACAATATTGCTGAGATTCTATTAGAAAATCTTTTATTAGGATTACAATCGATAGAAGCTGAAAACTCAGAATATATCCAAATTAAAACAATTAATGATAAATAGGAGGTGCAGACCATGTTGTTATCTATGAATCTACAATTATTTGCCCACAAAAAAGGTGGCGGTTCTACATCTAACGGCCGTGACTCAGAATCAAAACGTCTAGGTGCTAAACGTGCTGATGGACAAACAGTTACAGGTGGATCAATTCTTTACCGTCAACGCGGTACAAAAATCTATCCAGGTGTAAACGTGGGTATCGGTGGAGACGACACTTTATTTGCAAAAGTTGATGGCGTAGTACGTTTCGAACGTAAAGGCCGTAACAAAAAACAAGTGTCTGTTTATCCAGTAGCTCAAGAAGCTTAATTGAATCTTATGATTAAAGAGGTTGTGACAAGACTTTTGTCACAGCCTTTTTTGTTTATAAAAATAAAAGTTGTAGTGGAGGCTACGAAGTTTACTTTGTCTTTTTACACTTAATATTTTTTTGCCAATTTGGAATCAGGATGTTTTGATAACTATCGTTTTCAATTGATGGAAGCTATATTGTTTGCTATCAGTGAAATAATTATATGGTAAACAGTGTTCTTTTTCTTGTTTCCATTATAAAAATCGTATCGGGATTTTTCGTTCTTTTAAATTGAACATTTCTATCTATCCGCGTGTTATCAACAAAACAAAATCAGGTAAATAGTTGACGAAACAGAAATAAATACATAGTATTATGTTTTGAAGCCTAAGTACAATAGTCTATAGAAAAGGAGCGATACCATTGGCAAAACGCATTGACCGAATTTATATGTATGTCAAAGAAAAAACCGCTCATTTAACAAAGGCAGAATATGATCAAGGAGTAACAACACAGGAAATTGCTGAAGTGTTAGGGATTCAGCGAACAAATAGCAGTAAAGATCTGAATCAGCTAGTGCGCGAAGGAAAACTGATAAAGACAGACGGACGACCAGTACGTTACATATATCAAACACTCGTTACGCACGTAAAGCCAGTTACAAAACATGTAGTCAGTTACAAAGAAACGCCGGTCTCTGAAGAAAAAAATACACTCCAAATAGATACTAAGGATATCTTTGCAAAAATCATTGGAGCTAACGGCAGCATGAAAAATTCAGTGGAACAGGCAAAAGCTGCGATTTTGTATCCGCCAAGAGGATTAAATTGTTTGATTACAGGACCTACCGGATCAGGAAAGACTTATTTTGCACACGCGATGTATCATTTTGCAAAAGCGCATCATGTAATAGATGAGGAAACGGAACTGATTGTTTTCAATTGTGCTGATTATGCCAATAACCCTGAGCTTTTGATGAGTCATTTATTTGGGTACGCAAAAGGTGCTTTTACAGGCGCAGATGAAGAAAAAATGGGGATTATCGATCAAGCGGATGGCGGTATGCTGTTTTTGGATGAGATTCACCGGTTGCCGCCTGAAGGTCAAGAAATGATCTTTTACTTTATGGATCATGGAACTTACAGTCGTCTTGGGGAAACAACGAAATCCCATGAAGCAAATGTACGGATCGTAGGTGCGACCACAGAAGACCCAGGTTCTTCTCTATTAGAAACTTTTGTTCGGCGTATCCCAATCAATATCAAACTTCCGGCTTTTGAAAAACGTCCTGCAAATGAGAAAGTCGATTTAGTAAAAATCATGATTGCCCACGAAGCAAACCGCACGCAGCGAAAGATTTCTTTGACAGAAGATGTAGCAAAAGCATTGATCGGCAGTGTGACCTATGGAAATATAGGACAATTGAAGTCAAATATCCAGTTAGTATGTGCACGAGGATTTCTAAATCATATGCAATCACCCGAAATCTCGATCACAATCGATGATTTGACAGAAGGGATTCGTAGCGGATTGATTCAATTAGCAAGCAACCGCAGTGCAATGGCAGAGCTTTCTAAAATATTGGAGCCAAAGATAACTGTAGCACCAAATGATACGATCATGAAAATCCAATCGGACTCCTATGAGTTACCTTATAATCTATATGATATCATCGGAGATAAAGCAGCTTTACTGAAGTCGGATGGTTTGGATCAAGAAGCAATCAATCATTTCATTTCTACAGATATCAACATCCATCTGAAGTCTTTCTATAAAGACCATGGTTTTTCTTTTAATGCAGACAGCAAATTAGCAGAATTTGTAGATCCGAAAATCATAGAAGTGACCAATCAGATTTATGTAATGGTCAAAAGATCTTTACCATATGAGTTTCAGCAAAACTTTATTTATGCTATGAGCTTGCATATCAGTTCTTTTTTGAAAAAAATCAACTTAGGAGAAGAACGGCATACGAATGATAACATCCGTGAGATGGCTTTTGATTTTCCAGATGAATATGCTGTTGCGAAAGAAGTGCGTAGTTATATCGAAACGTATTTTCAAGTGGAGATTCCAGAAAGTGAAGACTATTACTTGACCGTTCTACTCGTCTCGTTACGGGCAAATCAAGCAAGCGGCAGAATCGGTGTAGTCGTTGCAGCTCACGGAAACAGCACAGCAAGCAGTATGGTCCAAGTTGTCCAACAGTTGTTAGATGCAGAGAACGTACGAGCAGTAGACATGCCTTTGGATATGGATCCGAAAACAGCATTGGACCGAATTGAACGCAATGTACAAGAAGTAGATGAAGGAAGCGGGGTCATACTCTTAGTAGATATGGGGTCCCTTGCGTCGTTTAATTCGCAAATTCAAAGAGACACTGGAATTCCAGTACGTACTGTTGATATGGTAACAACTTCTCTAGTTTTGGAAACTGTACGAAAGGTCTCAGTATTAGGGACAGATCTAGATATGTTGCATGAATCATTGAAAAATTTTCGAGGTTACGCAGAAATATCTTCTGTAGAATCTGTTCAGGAAGCAAAACCTATTCATAAGAAAAAAGCTGTTTTGGCTATCTGCGCATCTGGCGAAGGTACAGCACAAAGAATCAAAGAATTGATCGAACGAGCGGTAAACAAGCGTCAAGAAACAGAATTAGAAGTTCTAGCTTTGTCGATTGTGGAAGTGAAAGAAGAACTGCCAGTTATCCAAAAAGAATATCAGATCATAGCTACTACTGGGATTACTGATTTGAATATCCAAGCCCCATTTATTCCTTTAGAACGTTTTATTGATCAAAATATCGAAGTCATTTTGGATCAGTTGCTGATGGAATCAGAATTGGAGGAAACTGAATTCATCTCCCTAGATGAAGAGTCAGCTAAAAATACGTGTGTTGAGTTTATCTCTGATAACTTCATCTTTATTAATGGTAGTAAGTTAATCGATCCAATGTGGCAATTTTCTACACAAATCTCTCAGACGACGGGAATCGGCGATGAAGAATATGGATTCAAAATCAACCTAGTGATGCACACAGCAGGAATGATCGAACGTATTATTCGGAATGAACCATTGACTGTGGAAGAAAACGAATTGACAAATACAACGAATGATCCTCTTTATAGCCAATTGGCAGCCTCAGTTGTTCTGTTGGAAGATCAGATAAAAGTAAAAGTGCCGATAGAAGAAATGTATTATCTGCTACGTCTAGTCCATAATCAGTTAGATAAAAAAGAATACACTGTGCCATGAATACACAAAAACGATACACTTTTATAGTGTATCGTTTTTGTGTATTGGTTAAGAATCCTTTAAATTCAATTAGTGTATCGTAAAAAAGTTGGCACGCTTTTTGCTTATAGTAGTGTGTGCTAGGAGGTGGTTGTTCACACAGAAATGATAGGGGTTTCTGTGAAGTAGTGAGGAAGAAGGAGTTTTGCAGATGGATATTCGATTGGCACGTATAGATGATCGTTTAATCCACGGGCAAGTCGCAACAGTTTGGTCGAAGCAAACAGGTGTTGAACGTATCATTGTGATCAGCGATGTAGTCGCTCAAGATAAATTGAGAAAGTTTCTACTAAAAGAAGCTGCACCGCCGGGGATCACAGCAAATGTAATAACCGTGCAGAAAATGATTCAAATCTATCATAGTGGATTATTATCACGAGCAAAAGTGATGCTTTTATTCACCAATCCCCAAGATGTTGAAGCGGTTGTCCGCTGCGGTGTACAGTTGAAGTCGTTGAATATCGGCGGTATGAGTTTTACTGAAGGCAAATCAATGATTACCAATTTTGTTTCAGTAAATCAACAAGATATTGATTCCTTTCGTTACTTGAACAGTCAAGAAGTGGAGTTAGAGATTCGAAAAGTACCTGCTGACAGGAAAATCCTTTTGATGGAACTACTAGCGAAAATCAAAAAGGTGTAGCAAGAATGGTTGTTGGAAAAGGTCAAATAATTCTGTTGTAATGGTTAGCAATTATTAATATTTTTGAATTTGTTACAACAAAAGTAAATAGGAGGTATAAATATGGTAGGGATTATCCTAGCAAGTCATGGACAATTTGCTGAAGGAATCTTACAATCCGGTTCAATGATCTTTGGCGAACAAGAAAACGTCAAAGCCGTGATTTTGAAACCAAGTGAAGGTCCAGATGACTTGAGAGCCAAATTGGAAGAAGCGGTTGCTTCTTTTGATAATCAAGACGAAGTGTTATTCTTAGTTGATTTATGGGGCGGAACACCGTTCAATCAATCAAACACATTATTCGAAGAGCACAAAGATAAATGGGCAATCGTCAGCGGTTTGAATTTACCAATGTTGATTGAAGCCTACGCATCACGCTTTTCAATGGAATCTGCTCATGAAATTGCAGCACACATCATTGAAACAGCAAAAGACGGTGTAAAAGTAAAACCGGAAGAATTAGAACCGGCAGAAGCACCGAAAGCAGCAGTTGAAGACGCACAACCTAAAGGAGCACTTCCAGAAGGAACTGTGGTCGGAGACGGAAAAATCAAATATGTATTAGCACGTGTTGACTCACGTCTGTTACATGGACAAGTTGCGACAGCTTGGACAAAAGCAGTGCAACCAAACCGTATTATCGTTGTTTCAGATGCAGTATCAAAGGATGATCTGCGTAAGAGACTAATCGAACAAGCTGCTCCTCCAGGTGTAAAAGCAAATGTTATTCCTATTAGCAAAATGATCGAAGTAGCAAAAGACCCTCGTTTTGGAAATACCAAAGCATTGCTTTTATTTGAAAATCCTGAAGACGTATTGACAGCTGTTGAAGGTGGCGTAGACATCAAAGAATTAAATGTTGGGTCAATGGCGCATTCGGTCGGTAAAGTCGTTGTAAGTAAAGTATTGTCTATGGGACAAGAAGACGTTGAAGCGTTTGAGAAGCTTGAACAAAAAGGTGTGAAATTCGATGTACGTAAAGTACCTAATGATTCACGCGATAACATGGATGATATTTTGAAAAAAGCAAAAGCTGAATTAGCAAAAGCGTAATAAATAATATTAAAATTTATAGGAGGCTTATCATGTCTATTATTTCAATAATTTTAGTCGTATTAGTTGCCTTTCTAGCTGGTATGGAAGGTATTCTTGATGAATTTCAATTTCATCAACCACTAGTGGCATGTACATTGATCGGTTTAGTTACCGGTAACCTCGAAGCTGGTATCGTACTTGGCGGTACGCTTCAGATGATCGCTTTAGGTTGGGCAAATATCGGTGCCGCTGTAGCACCAGATGCTGCATTAGCATCAGTAGCATCAGCAATTATTTTAGTTTTAGGTGGACAAGGTGTTAAAGGTGTTCCTTCTGCGATCGCGATTGCCGTTCCTTTGGCTGTTGCAGGGTTGTTCTTAACAATGATCGTACGTACAATCGCTGTTCCAATCGTTCATTTGATGGATGCGGCTGCTGAAGAAGGAAACATCCGTAAGGTTGAAATGTGGCACATCATTGCTGTATGTTTACAAGGGGTTCGTATCGCGGTCCCAGCAGCAGCGTTGCTATTTATCCCAGCACAAACTGTGCAATCATTCCTTGAATCAATGCCAGCATGGTTAACAGATGGTATGGCTATCGGTGGGGGAATGGTCGTAGCTGTAGGTTACGCTTTGGTAATCAACATGATGGCTACAAAAGAAGTATGGCCATTCTTCGTTATTGGTTTCGTTGTAGCTGCAATTTCTCAATTAACATTGATTGCTCTAGGTGCTTTAGGTGTTGCATTAGCTCTTATTTACTTGAACCTTTCTAAAATGGGTGGTTCATCAAATAATGGAGGCGGAAGCAACTCTGGTGACCCTTTAGGCGACATTTTGAATGACTATTAATCTTGAAGGAGGAAAATAAAATGGCAGAAGAAAAAATCAAATTATCAAAAAAAGATCGTTTAGCTGTTGCGTGGCGCTCTACCTTCATTCAAGGTTCATGGAACTACGAACGTATGCAAAACGGTGGCTGGGCATTTTCTATGATTCCAGCAATCAAAAAATTATACAAAACAAAAGAAGAACGTTCTGCAGCATTAAAACGTCACTTGGAATTCTTTAATACACACCCATACATTGCTTCTCCAATTTTAGGGGTTACATTGGCTCTGGAAGAAGAACGTGCGAATGGCGCGCCTGTTGATGATGTAGCGATTCAAGGGGTTAAAGTAGGTATGATGGGTCCTTTAGCTGGTGTTGGTGACCCAGTGTTCTGGTTTACAGTACGTCCAATGCTAGGTGCACTAGGTGCTTCATTAGCTATGGGAGGAAATATCCTTGGACCAATCATCTTCTTCTTAGGTTGGAACATTATTCGTTGGGCATTCATGTGGTATACACAAGAATTTGGCTACAAAGCTGGTTCTAAAATTACTGATGACCTTTCTGGCGGATTGTTACAAGACGTAACAAAAGGTGCTTCAATTTTAGGGATGTTCGTATTAGCTGCCCTTGTACAAAGATGGGTATCAATCAAATTCTTACCAGTTGTATCAACTGTAAAATTAGATAAAGGTGCTTACATCGAATGGGATAAATTGCCTTCAGGTGGTGAAGGAATCAAGAGTGCATTTGAACAAGTTAATAATGGCTTAGCCCTTTCTCCTGAAAAGGTAACAACATTACAAGACAACTTAGACCAATTGATTCCTGGTTTAGCTGCATTAGGATTAACATTGTTATGTATGTGGTTGCTTAAGAAAAAGGTTTCTCCAATCGTTATCATCCTTGGTTTATTCGTAGTCGGTGTTGTTGGACACGTCATCGGACTTTTATAATCCATAAAAATATAGCTCGGGCGTTGTCCCGAGCTTTTTTTATATAGTATACTGTTCATAAACAAATATCTGGAGGGAGAAAATGGTTCAATCAATCAATACAAAAGTAGACTTGGTAATTGATGCTACTTCGTTTACGGGTCTGACAGATTACGGGCAAATCATGATAGGTAATAATGGTTTTGAGTTTTACCATGCGCGAGATAGACGCAAATATATCCAAATTCCATGGGAAGAAGTGGATTATGTACTAGCATCAGTCATGCTAAAGGGAAAATGGATTCCTCGATATGCCATTCAAACGAAAAAAAATGGTACATACACATTTTCTTCCAAAGAACCTAAAAAAGTGCTTCGTGCGATCAGAGAATATGTAGATGAAGATAGAATGGTACAATCATTGAGTTTCTTTGATGTAGTGAAACGTGGTATTCGTAGTATGTTTAAACGCAAGTAAAAAATAAAGAAAACTTCTAAGAGGAGGTTTTCTTTATTTTTTTACTTTGCAGAAGAAAATATGAAATAGCAAAACCAATTATTTGTCCCCTTTAAATCCCATATGCTAAAATTGATTAGCAAAGAAGGAGGTTATATTATGAGTTGGTTATGGACATTGATTGTTGGAGCCGTGATCGGAGCAATTGCAGGTGCGATCACCAGTAAAGGAAATTCGATGGGCTGTGTAACGAATATCATTGCTGGACTAGTCGGTTCAAGTATTGGACAAGCGATTTTCGGCGAATGGGGACCAAAAGCTGCAGGTATGGCACTTATTCCATCTATTTTAGGCGCAGTGATTTTGGTAGCAGTTGTCTCATTTTTCTTTGGAAAACGATCATAAGTTTTTACAAAATAGTAAACTAAAAGGAGTTGCAGCGAGACTGTGACTCCTTTTTGGCTTTATTTATTTAAAATAAAAAGAAGTTTTCCGGAAATTTTTATTTAACTGTCGTGTACGAAGAAAAGTTTGCTATAATGGAAAAAAGCGTGCAAAGAAAGAGGGAGTTTCATTATGATGCTACGTGTAGAAAAATTGCGCAAAAAAATGCAAGAAGAAAATTTGGATTCATTTTTGGTTACCAGTCCGTACAATCTTCGTTACTTAACGAACTTTACAGGTACGACAGGATTAGCTGTTATTACTTTGGAAAAAGCATTTTTTATTACTGATTTTCGTTATACCGAGCAGGCGGCAGCGCAGGCTCAAGGGTTTGAAATTATTAAAAATGTCGGACCTATTTTTGATGAGGTAGCAAACTTAGTACGCAAAGAAGAACTGCACTCATTAGCTTTTGAGGAAACAACAGTCTCATTTTTAGAATATTCGGTTTTAGAAGAAATCATCGATGCGGAATTAGTACCTGTTTCACAGATGATCGAAGAACTCAGAGAAGTGAAAGATGAAGAAGAAATCGCTATTATCGAAAAAGCATGTCATATTGCGGATATGGCATATGATCACATCCTGAAAATGATCCAACCGGGCATGACTGAGATTGAAGTCGCAAATCAACTAGACTTTTATATGCGTTCTCTTGGCGCTTCAGGTGTTTCTTTTGATACGATCGTTGCTAGCGGATTGCGTTCGGCTATGCCGCATGGTGTAGCAAGCAAAAAAATCATCGAACAAGGTGACTTGATCACATTGGACTTTGGTTGCTATTACGAAGGGTACGTTTCCGATATGACACGTACATTCGCTATTGGTGATCCTGGGGAAAAATTAAAAGAAATTTATCAAATAGTCTTAGATGCTCAATTAGCAGTTATTGATGCTGCAAAACCAGGAATGACTGGTGTCCAATTAGATGCAGTTGCTAGAGATTATATTTCAAAACATGGTTACGGGGAAGCATTTGGACATTCTACAGGACATGGGATCGGTTTAGAGATCCACGAAGGACCAAACGTTTCTTCTCGTGCAGAAAAGCAATTTGTACCAGGAAATGTGATCACTGATGAACCAGGGATCTACTTACCAGGAATCGGTGGAGTACGTATTGAGGATGACTTGTTGATCACAGAAGATGGAAATCGTGTGTTGACTCGTTCACCAAAAGAATTGATCATCTTATAGTTTCATCAATAGAAGAAGTAAGCGTAAAAATCAGTGTTCACAGACTTTGTTATAGAAAATCACTCGATTTAATGATACACTATAGAAGAACTTTTAAGCTGTAAGAGATAATAAAGTTGGGTGTTTTCTCCAATTCATAGCAGTTTGCAGCTGATCGGCGGCAGTTTTCTTACCACGTGATCACTATGCCGCATCATAGAGAATTCGGATGTATCTCGTGCTTAGGCAAAGGGAGGAATAAATAAATGGCAGATGAAAAAAATTTGATTTTAAACGCAAACCAAGATTTAGGAGAGATCGTGATCGCTCCTGAAGTCATCGAAGTAATTATCGGGATTGCAGCTTCTAAAGTAGAAGGCGTATACGGAATGCGCGGAACTTTTGCCAGCAATGTCACTGAATTATTAGGACGTGCAGCTCACGGAAAAGGTGTTTACTTAGCAAACGAGGAAGATGGCTTGAAAGTAGATCTTTACTGTTATCTAGAATATGGTGTTTCAGTTCCTAAAGTAGCAATGGAAATGCAGGAACGGGTCAGCCAGCAAGTCCTTTTCATGACGGATATCGATTTATCTGAAGTCAATATCCATGTAGTAGCTGTTGTTCCTGAAAAATTAGAACAACCAACAATCGAAGAACTTTTTGAAGACGAAGAGGAAGAGAATGAATAAAGAATTATCAAGACACGAGATTCGGGAAATGGCATTGCAGGCTTTATTTCCATTAGACTTCAATGCAGACCTAACAAAAGAAGATGCGATTTTCAACGCAATCGAATTAGACCACCGCGACATGATCAACGAAGATGAATCAGAGTTTGTTCCTGTTTATCTTGATACGCTAGTTGGCGGTGTCTGTGCAAAAAAAGATGAATTGGATAAAGTGATTGAAAAACATTTAAAAAACAATTGGCACATCAATCGGATCTCAAAAATGGATTTGGTGATCTTGCGTATCGCGATTTTTGAAATGACTTATGTGACAGATGTACCAGCGGCTGTTGCTTTAAATGAAGCAATCGAGTTGGCAAAAACATTTAGTGATGACCGTTCACGTAAATTCGTCAACGGTGTTTTATCCAATGTATTGAAAGAATTAGAAGCTGGGGCGTAAGTCCTAGCTTTTTTCTATGAATCATCATAAACCTGTTATAAATCGGGAAAATTCTATGGTAGAATGAAAACACAAAAAATATCTGGGAGTGGTTAGATGGCAGAATTGATTAACGGAAAAGAATTAGCTGAAAAAATGCAGGCAGAGATTGCTGAAAAAATCCAAAAATTGAAAGATAATGGTATCCATCCCGGATTAGTCGTTTTATTGGTAGGGGAAAATCCAGCCAGCCAAATCTATGTAAGAAATAAAGAACGTGTAGCAAAAGAAATCGGAATCCATTCATTGGTAGAGCGTTATCCTGAGACGATTTCTGAAGACGAACTACTTGCAGAAATTGAAAAATACAATCAAGATCCTAGTTTTCATGGTATATTGGTCCAATTACCATTGCCAAAGCATATAGATGAAGAAAAGATCCTGTTAGCTATCCGCCCTGAAAAAGACGTAGACGGTTTTCATCCGATGAATTTAGGCAGACTCCTTGCGGGTAAACCGGACAAGATTCCTTGTACTCCATACGGCATCATGAAAATGTTTGAAGCTTATTCTATCGATCCGGCGGGTAAACGAGCAGTAGTTATCGGACGAAGCAATATCGTCGGTAAACCGATGGCTCAGCTACTCTTGATGGCAGATGCAACTGTTACTGTTGCTCATTCTAAAACCGAAAATCTGGCTGAACTGGCACAAGAAGCAGATATTTTAGTCGTAGCAATAGGACGTGGACATTTTGTCACAAAAGAATTCGTAAAACCAGGTGCTGTAGTGATAGATGTAGGGATGAATCGTGATGCTAACGGTAAGCTGATCGGTGATGTGAAATTTGATGAAGTGGAGCCTATTGCAGGCTGGATCACTCCTGTGCCAAAGGGTGTAGGGCCAATGACTATCACGATGCTGATGTATCAAACCGTAAAATCTGCCGAAGCTTTTGGAGCAGGTGAATAGATGGCACAAGAATATTTAACTGTCACTACATTAACGAAGTATTTGAAAAGAAAATTTGATGCCGATCCTTATTTAGAACGCGTATATTTAACAGGCGAAATATCGAATTTCCGTTTACGTGCCAATGCCCATCAATATTTCAGCTTAAAAGATGACCATGCAAAAATATCTGCTATTATGTTCAAAGGAGCATTCCAAAAATTACGATTCCAGCCAAAAGAAGGAATGAAAGTCCTTGTCGTTGGGCGTATTTCATTATATGAAGCGGGAGGTTCTTATCAAATCTATGTAGAGCACATGGAGCCTGATGGAATAGGTGCTTTATATCAAGAATTGGAAGAACGAAAAGAAAAGCTGATGAAGGAAGGCCTTTTTCAAGGGCCTAAAAAAATGCTGCCACGTTTCCCAAAGCGAATCGCGGTCCTTACCAGTCCAAGCGGAGCGGTTATCCGCGATATCATCACGACGGTGAAAAGAAGATATCCAATTGTCCAATTGGTTTTGTTCCCAACAGTTGTACAAGGAAACCAAGCAGCGGACAATGTTGTCAGGAATATCCAGAGAGTAGAAGAGATGGGCAATTTCGATACAATGATCATCGGTCGTGGGGGTGGTTCGATTGAGGATTTATGGCCGTTTAATGAAGAGCGGGTTGCTCGGGCGATTTATCAAGCTAATACGCCGGTGATTTCATCTGTAGGACATGAAACAGATACCACGATCGCTGATTTAGTAGCAGATGTTCGGGCTGCCACTCCAACAGCAGCTGCAGAATTAGCTGTTCCTGTTTTGTCAGAAGAGTTGATGCGCATTCAAGAACGGCAAGCTAGATTGCAGCAGGCGTTTGTACGCCAGATCCAGCGCAAACAAGAACGGTTCGAGCGTGCTCGACGTTCCTATGTATTTCGGCAGCCTGAAAGATTGTATGAAGGTCAGACCATCAAATTAGACCAGTTGAAACAGCGATTATATCAAGCTACACAGCAAATTTATCATGCGAAAGAAAAACAAACGATCGCATTAAGCCACCAATTGGAACAAGTGGCTCCGCTTTATCGAGTTAAAGCAGCTCGCCAAGAAACTGCTTATCTAGAAAAACGCTTAGAAGAGAAAATCCAACAATATATGAAACAACAGCAGCAGCGTTTTGCTCAAGCTGTTCAATCTCTTGATTTGTTGAGTCCATTGAAAATCATGGGAAGAGGCTACAGCTATACGACGTTAAATGATCAAGTAGTAAAAAGTGTCACCGAGATTCATCAAGGGGATTTGCTGACGATCCATTATCAAGATGGAATCGTTAAAGGACAAGTACAAGAGATAGACAAAGGAGAATAAAAATATGGAAAATCCAACTTTTGAAGAGTCACTGCAAGAATTAGAAAAAATTGTCATGCAGTTAGAACAAGGAGACGTTCCATTAGAATCAGCTCTAGATTCGTTTAAACGAGGAATGGAATTAAGCAAACATTGCCAAGATACATTAGCTAAAGCAGAAGAGACCTTGACGAAAATGATGACAGAATCAAATGAAGAAGTTGATTTTGACGGAAACGAGGAAAGCTGAGATGAGATTAACTGACTTTTCAGCTATTCATCTACCTGCTGTAGAAAAAGAAATCTTGTCTTTTTTAGATGAGCATACAACGGATAGAGGACTCTATGATGCGATGAGTTATTCAGTGAAAGCAGGCGGGAAAAGAATACGTCCCTTATTACTTTTAACGGCCGTTGCTTCCTTTGATGAGCCTATTGATGTTCCCGTCTATCAAGTAGCAGCTGCTTTAGAAATGGTGCATACGTATTCCTTGATCCACGATGATTTGCCTGCGATGGACAATGATGATCTTCGTAGAGGAAAACCTACCAATCATAAAGTATTCGGCGAAGCATTAGCTATATTGGCCGGAGATGGTTTGCTTACAGGAGCATTCCAGCTAATCAGTATGGCACACTTAGGTAATTCTCCTAAGCTTCTGCTGCTTCAGCAATTAGCTGTTTGTGCGGGATCACAAGGTATGGTTGCTGGGCAAGCTGCAGATATCGAGGGCGAATCGAAAAAGCTTTCTTTAGAAGAATTAGCATTTATTCATGAAAGAAAGACAGGGCATTTGATTCGTTATGCCTTGCTGGCTGGTGGCATATTAGCGAAGCAACCTGAAGAAATCTTATTGCTACTTCAACGATTAGCCGAACATTTAGGTTTAGCTTTTCAGATAAGAGATGATCTACTCGATGTGATTGGTACAACGAAAACATTAGGGAAAACAGCTGGTAAAGATGAACGTATGGAAAAAAATACTTACCCGCGTTTATTAGGCCTAGAAAAGACACGTGAGGCGTTGGAGATTGAGCTGTTATCCGCCAACAAGATCATAGACAAATTAGAAGAGGACGTTTTTTCTTTTGATGGCGGGCTGATGCGCCAGATGATCAAGCAATTTGATGTGGAGAAATGAGGGAAAGAATGGAAAAAGAACGCGTAGATGTATTAGCGGTCAAACAAGGATTATTTGAAACAAGAGAACAAGCCAAACGTTCAGTGATGGCTGGTTTGATTTACAACGAAAAAAACGAGCGGTTTGATAAACCGGGAGAAAAAATTCCAGTGAGTAGTGAATTAAGAGTCAAAGGTAAAAAACTTCCTTATGTTTCTCGAGGGGGATTAAAATTAGAAAAAGCACTCAAAGCATTTGATCTATCTGTTGAAGGAAAAACATTGTTAGATATTGGTGCATCCACTGGCGGATTTACTGATGCAGCTTTGCAAAATGGCGCAAAAATGAGTTATGCTTTAGACGTTGGCTACAATCAGCTAGCTTGGAAAATAAGACAAGATCCTAGAGTCGTCGTAATGGAAAGAGTGAATTTTCGTTATGCAAAACCCGAAGACTTTACCTTAGGAATTCCAGAAGTTGCTGTTATCGATGTTTCTTTTATTTCACTAAAACTGATGCTGCCTCCATTACATGCTATTTTAAAAGAAGAGGGAGAAGTGATTGCTTTAATCAAACCCCAATTCGAAGCAGGCAGAGAAGCTGTAGGGAAAAACGGAATTGTTCGTGACCCTCAGACCCATCAAAAAGTTTTAGAAGACATTTTGTCATTTGCGGCACAAGGTGGATATGATGTGCTGGAATTAAGTTATTCTCCGATCACGGGGGGAGAAGGAAATATCGAGTTCTTGGCTCACTTGAGGAAAGTACCCGAAAGCGGAACAATCAATTCAGCTATTAATATGGCAGAAGTGGTTTCAAATGCACACGAACAGTTTGACCATAAATAAATTGTAACTGTGAAAATCAAGTGAGAAGTATGCGGATTCTTCTTTATTATACCAAGGAAATAAGCTATCATTGATTAAGAAGAATATGCTAAGGAGCGAAGACGTAATGAGAAAAAAAGATCGGCATCGTTTGATTACTCGATTGTTGAGTGAGCAAGATATCCGAAAGCAGGAAGAATTTGTTGAAATCCTGAAAAGCAAAGGAATATCTGTTACTCAAGCTACGATTTCCAGAGATATAAAGGAACTGAAACTGATCAAGGTACCGGCTTCAGATGGCGGCTACCGTTATAGCATACCAGCTGAAACAAACGAAGATGTAAATACTAAATTGGAAAAACTATTAAAAGACGCTTTCGTGGCAGTTGACCAAATGGAAAAATTTGTTATTTTGAAAACATTGCCGGGAAATGCTTCGGCAGCAGCAAATTTGATTGATAAACGTTACAAGAAAGAATTATTTTCGATTATCAATGATGACGATAATGTTTTGATGATTACACGAACTGAAGACCAGGCAGTTTTATTGAAGAAAGACTTCCTGCATTACCTTTAAGTTGAGGAGCGAATGTGATGCTACAAGAAATCAGTATTACTAACTTTGCGATTATTCCGGAATTGCGGCTTTCTTTTCACGAAGGAATGACCGCGCTGACCGGAGAGACTGGTGCGGGTAAATCCATTATTATCGATGCTTTAGGTCTGTTAGCAGGAGGAAGAGGTTCAAGCGATTATATACGTCAAGGAGCAGAAAAATGTGTGCTTGAAGGGTTGTTTGAACTACCAAAACAAGAAGGATTCTCTGAACTGATGGTTGAATTAGGGATCGAAACAGATGAGGACAATCTGATTGTTCGACGGGATATGTCCTTAACTGGAAAAAATGTTTGTCGAGTGAATGGTCATATTATCACATTAGCTAATCTGAGAAGAATCGGCAGTTATTTAGTAGATATCCAAGGACAAAACGAACATCAGGAACTGCTCCAGCCTGAATCACATCTTGCTTTATTGGATCGTTTTGGAGATGTAGCTTTCCAACAGAAGAAAAAGAGTTATCAGCAAGAATATATCTCTTATCGTGAGCTGGAAAAAAGGGTACGAAAAGTGCAGCAAAATGAAAAATCCTATGTTCAGAGAATAGATATGCTCCATTTCCAGCAAGAAGAAATAGCTGCTGCTGATTTGCAAGTCGGAGAAGAAGAGAAATTAAAAGAAGAAAGAGAAAAACTTAGCAATTATCAAAAAATTGCTGATGGATTAGCTGCAGGTTACGGAGCACTGACGAATAATGAACAAAACAGTGTAGATGGTGTTGGCTTGGCCGTTTCAGAACTGCAAGGGATCGCCCATCTAGATGTGGAGTATGAAGCAATTTATGAAAATATCCAAAGTGCTTACTATTTGCTGCAAGATGCAATCGGCGATATGAGTCGTCAGATTGATTTATTGGAGTTAGATGAGAGTCGTTTAGAAGAAGTTACGCAACGTTTAGAATTAATCCGACAGTTGAAACGTAAATACGGCGAATCCATTGAGTCAATATTGGCTTACTATGACGAAATCACCGAAGAGCTAGCTTCTTCTGATTTTTCAGAAGGTCAATTGGACAAAATGAAAGAGGAACTAGAGCAAAAAGAGCTTCTACTTCAGCAACAAGCCGCAGATCTTCATGAAGCGCGTAAAAAAATCGCAAAAGAATTGGAAAAATCCATTCTGCATGAATTGAAAAGTCTGTATATGGAAAACACTGAGTTTGAGGTACGTTTCTTAAAAGAAGAAAATAGACAATTGAATCATGATGGATTTGACCAAATCGAATTTTACATTACGACCAATCCAGGAGAGCCACTGAAGCCTTTGGTGAAAGTCGCTTCTGGTGGCGAACTGTCTCGGATGTTGCTTGCTTTGAAAACTATTTTTTCTTCTGAGCAAGGTGTGACAAGTATTATTTTTGATGAAGTGGATACAGGTGTGAGCGGAAGAGTTGCACAGGCCATCGCAGATAAAATTTCTCAAATATCGAAATACTCTCAAGTTTTGTGCATCACTCATCTGCCTCAAGTTGCTGCAGTCGCCGACTATCAATATTATATTGTGAAAGCAGTGATTGATGGACGTACGCAAACTTCTGTTTCAGAGTTGAAAACAAAAGAAAGAGAAGAAGAAATTGCACGTATGCTGGCTGGAAGTGAGATTACAAAACTCACACTCGAACATGCAAAAGAACTATTGAAACTCGCAAAAAGGACCTGAGCCACCTCGCAGTGGTTCAGGTCCTTTTCAGCAGCTGATAGCTATATTTTATTTTTACATGACACTCATTACAGCAGTCAATACAACAGATCCAATCGTTAAAATCAGCATTGTCCAAATGACAAATTTTGTTACTTTAGCAAAAGTACTTGTTTGTTTTTTTTCACGCATTGTTTTCAACCTCGTCATTAATTAGTTGATTCAAGTGTACAATCTTTTTTCCATTTCCACAAGAGGGCTTTTTTATAAAAACTTCCCTTTTTTTAAATAATAGGTAGTTACGATACAAATAAATAATGTTAATAGAACTAGCCATATAAAGGCATCATCCCTTTCAGCAATAGGTAACTTAATGTTCATTCCATAGATACTGCCGACGATTGTCGGTATAGTTAAAATAATCGTTAAAGAAGTTAAAATTTTCATAATATTATTCAGATTATTCGATACGATTGCTGAAAAAGTCTGATTCATTTGTTCTACTAGTTTTAATTGAATGCGAGAAGTAGTCATTGCCTGCTCTGTTTCCACCAATACATCACGTAAATGATTTTTCAAAGCATGATTTTCTTGGAAAAGTTTATTTTGCGCTAGTTCTTTCAATGCATCTAAATTAGCAGAAGTCGCTTCTCTGAAATAAACGAGGCTTTTTTGGATATCCATGATTTGATAAAGTTGTTTGTTTTCAGTGGATACTTGAAGTTTGGCTTCCAAAGTATCGCATTGAGATTGAAGCGTAGCTAAATAACTGTTGTAAGAGAGTGTGACCTGCCAAATGAATTGAAAGAAGATATTGAGATTAGGCGAAATATCACTTTTTGGAAAGGTCTGGCTAAAGACTTTCTTTAAAAACAGTGGTTCATGATTCGTAATTGTGATAAGCTTCTTTTTGGGCGTCAAAATAATAGAGAGCGGGTATGTATCCACTTGAAAATAACCGCTAGGACTTGTTTTAGCAAAAGGATATTGTAACAATAATAACGCTGGCTTTGTCAACTTTGATTGATTGAATTCTTCTGTACGGGAATTTTCTGCATCGTCCAATATGGAAGTGATGTAATCTGACGGAATTTCAAATTGATGTGTCAGCTGATGAATCTCTTCTTGATTAGGACGTTCTACACAATACCAGATCGTTTGGTCAGTTTCCTTTCCGGTATTACGCAGTTTCTCATTATCTAATGTAAAATATTTGATCATGATTTTCCTCCTGTTGCCTGTTTCTTTTATTATAACGGATAGGGAATTGGAATACATGGAATGTGTTTGTAAGATATAGAATATAACTGCATAAATTTAAATAAAATGAAACAGTTGTGTAAAGTATATACAGTATACTTGAAGCAACGATAAAAAAGGAGTTTACGTTCATGGGCACATTCACACCACTTATCTTGTTTTGGTATATTTACCCGGTAATCGTTTTGTTTGGTTGCCAATTTCTTGTAAAATTATTTTCGTTAAATCGTCGTTTTAAAATAAAAGCCCCTGATTTGGCGATTCCTTTTTTGTGGGGCGGTATGCATGCATTGTCTAGAAATACAGGGACAATTTCTATCTTACCGTTTTTCTTTATTTCTGTTTTGCTAATGGGAATTTGTATTGCTGTTTTCCAAGCATATTATTATGAAGAAATTATTTATCCGCGTTATTTCAAGATGACTTGGCGTTTGGTTTTTCTGTTGACAATCGTCTTGTACGCTGTCTTGATCATTGTGAACATACTTTCTTACCTATGAAAAAAATAGAAAAGCTGTAAAAAGTCTTTTAAAAGGCTTTTTGCAGCTTGATTTTTAAAAAAATGTTTATGAATAAAAAAAGTTGTTCCCGGATTTCCCAGAAAAGGTGGTAGAAAGTGGGGGATTGTGGTAGACTAATTTTAGTTAGTGGAGGAATGGGGGGCTTTCAATGTTGATGGGTGAATTCCAACATAATATTGATGCAAAAGGACGTTTAATCGTGCCCTCAAAACTTCGTGAAGAACTTGGCGAAAAGTTTGTTCTGACACGCGGATTGGATGGCTGTCTTTTCGGCTATCCGATGAGCGAATGGGAAAATCTGGAAGCTAAACTGAACGAAATGCCGTTGGCTAAAAAAGACGCACGTACTTTTGTGCGATTCTTCTATTCGGCTGCCACTGAATGCGAACTTGATAAACAAGGACGAATCAATATACCCAGCACGTTAAGAAATTATGCAGCTTTGACAAAAGGTTGCGTAGTCATCGGTGTATCTAACCGAATTGAAATTTGGGATGAGACACGATGGCAAGATTTTTCTGCAGCAGCAGAAGAGAACTTTGACGAAATTGCTGAAAGTATGATTGATTTCGGACTATAAGAATAGGAAGAGGCTGACTAATGACTGAAACATTTCAACACTATACAGTCATGTTGAAAGAAACGGTAGATGGATTGAACATCAAACCGGATGGCGTTTATGTAGACTGTACACTCGGCGGTGCCGGACATAGTGAATATTTATTAAGCCAACTAAGTTCTAAAGGGCATCTGTATGCGTTTGACCAAGATCAAAAAGCAATCGATCACGCCAAGCTGCGTTTAGCTTCTTATGTCGAACAAGGTATGGTCACATTTATCAAAGCGAACTTCAGAGAATTAGAAGAACGCTTGAGTGAGCATGTAGATAAGGTAGACGGCATTTTGTATGATCTAGGGGTTTCCTCTCCTCAGCTAGATGAAGCAGAACGTGGATTTAGTTATCATCAAGATGCACCGTTGGATATGCGCATGGATCAGTCAGCTCCTTTATCCGCTTATCACGTAATTAATGAATATTCCTACCATGAATTAGTAAAGATTTTCTTCCGCTATGGCGAGGAGAAATTTTCCAAACAAATTGCTCGTGAAATCGAACGAGTACGAAAAACAAAACCAATCCAAACAACTGGTGAGCTTGTCGAAATCATTAAACAAGTCATCCCAGCTCCCGCAAGAAGAAAAGGCGGGCATCCTGCAAAAAGAATTTTTCAAGCTGTGCGGATTGCAGTAAATGACGAACTCGGTGCCGAAGAGGCCTCTTTAGAACAGGCAATCCGGTTATTGAAAGTCAATGGAAGAATCAGCGTAATCACATTCCATTCATTGGAAGACAGAATTGTCAAAAGTATGTTTAAAGAATATAGTACGGTACAAGATCTACCACCGGGACTTCCTGTCATACCTGACGAATTCCAACCAGAACTGAAAGTCATTACTCGTAAACCAATCCTTCCTTCAGAGGAAGAGCTAACAGAAAACAATCGATCACGCAGTGCAAAGTTACGTATTGCAGAAAAAATAAGAATGAAAGAGGAGTAGAATGATGGCAGAATTAAAGAAAATGCAAGATTACGAATATGATTTACCTGAATTGGTGGATCAGCCGGAACAACAAATGCCTGATTCTTCTTCGAATCAAGAAATCATTCTTCCACAATCACCGGCAAAACGATTAAAGCAGATTTCTGCTTTGGAAAAAATTGCTGTGGCAAGCGTGGCGATTGCTATTGTTGCTTTATGTGTTTTAACAGTTATGCTGCGCACAAATATCAGCGGAGCTGAAAAAGAAATCACGTCAATACAAACAGAAATCAATGATAAAAAGCAAGAAAAAACGAGTTTAGAACAAGAAAAAAACGAACTTTCTCGTACTGAACGGATTAAACAAATCGCAGAAGAAAAAGGATTGTCTATTAATGACGACAATTTAAGGAAAGTGAAGTAAATGAGTCTTAAAAATAAAATTCGGCGGTTTATGGAAAAGAAAAATCTAAATCCGATGAACAATCGCAAAAAAGTAGGTATCATTTTATTTGCTACGAGTATTGGATTGTTCTTTTTATTTGCCGTCCGTTTCTCGTATATCGTTATTGGAGGTCATGTTGCTGGTACCTCATTAGCTGAAAAAACAAAACAGTTGTACCAAGGAAGTGAAGTAGTAAAAGCAAAAAGAGGAACGATTTATGATCGTAACGGTGTGGCGCTCGCAGAAGATGCCTCCTCTTATTCAATTAAAGCGATACTCTCAAAAACATATACCTCTGGGGATAAAAAACTGTATGTTGAAGAAAAGAATTTTGATAAAATAGCAGAAATCCTGCATAAGAATCTTTCTATAGACAAAAAAGATGCACTGAATATTTTAGAGGACGGCGCAAAAAAAGAGCTGTATCAAGTTGAATTTGGTAGCTATGGGAAAAATATCTCCCAAGAAACCAAGCAAAACATCGAAGCGGACATGAAAAAAGAAGGTGTCGCTGGTCTTTATTTTGTCGACCATCAGGCTCGGATGTATCCAAATGGCGTCTTTTCTTCTCATTTTATTGGATACGCAGTTCCAGACAAAGATGAGAATGGCTTAGTTGGTAAACTAGGTTTGGAGTCTGCTTACAATGATATCTTGAGCGGTAAAGATGGTAAGATTATTTATCAAAAAGATAATTTTCAAAATCCTCTGCCAGGTACAGTGGCAGAAGAAGAAAAAGCTGTCGACGGACAAGATATCTACACGACTTTAGACAGCAGACTACAAAGTTATTTAGAAACACTGATGGATCAAGTAAATGAAGAATATCAGCCAGAAGAATTGACAGCAGTCCTGATGAAAGCAAAAACCGGAGAAATCTTGGCAATGGGACAACGACCTACTTTCAATCCTGAAACAATGGAAGGATTGACTGGAAAAGATGCTATCTGGCGTAATTTCTTGGTACAAGATAGTTATGAACCAGGATCAACCATGAAAGTTTTCACTACTGCAGCTGCTATCGAAGAAGGAGAATTCAACGAGAATGAAACCTTCCAATCTGGAAAAATCCAAGTAGAAGATGCTACGATCAATGACCATGACTTTGGTGAAAAAGGTGTGCTGACCATGCGTCAAGCTCTTTCATGGTCAAGTAACGTCGGGATGGTCATACTGGAACAGCGATTAGGCGGACGATGGTATAACTATTTACAAAAACTGGGATTTGGACAAAGTACTCATTCTGGATTAGATGATGAAGTAAACGGTGCTTTACCTACATTAAATATTGTCGACCGAGCAATGAGTGCTTATGGACAAGCGGTAGGTGTGACGAATTTCCAAATGATGAAAGCTTTCACTTCTATTGCGAATAACGGTACAATGATTCAACCTCGATATATCAGCAAAGTGGTGGATCCCCAAACTGGAGAAGAGCGAACAACTCAAACAGAAGTTCTAGGGCAACCTTTTTCAAAAGAAACAACAGAAAAAGTCCGTGAATATATGAGAGATGTTGTCGAAAGCGAAAACTACGGTAGTGCTTATGGTGTATATAGTGTACCTGGATACAATGTATCGGCAAAAAACGGAACAGCCCAAATCGCTTCTGATACAGGGGGATATCAAACAGGAGATACAGCCTACCTGTATTCGATTGTGGAGATGGTTCCTTCTGAAGATCCAGACTATGTCTTGTATCTAACAATGAAACACCCTAAGACATATGATCGAATGGCATTGGCTAAAATCGCAAATCCATTGATGAAACGGGCAATGGATTTTAAAGAAACTGAAGAAGATTCAGATACAGAAACAAAAACAGAAAAAGTATCCGTAGCCGATTATCGTAATCTTGAAGCGGACGTTGCAGCAGCTGATGCTCAAAAAAGTGGACTGCAACCTGTAGTGATCGGTAATGGTAAAAAAGTACAAAAACAATCTACTGCCAACGGTGATCAGTTGATCTCTGGAGAAAAACTGATCCTATATACTGGTGGTGATAAGCTGATGCCTGACGTAACAGGATGGTCAAAAGCAGATATCATGAAGCTGGGGAAAATCCTCGGTATTGAAGTTAGTTTTGATGGAGATGGTTATTGTGTCAAACAAGAACTTGCTCCATATGAAAAAATCACTGAAGACAAACTTAGTTTTACTTTAGAAGAATAAGAAGAGAAATAGGAGAGAAAAGAGCATGGAATGGACACAAGCATTGATTCCCATTGTCAGCAGTTGTGCAATGACAATTGCCGCAATGCCGCTATTTATTGGTTATTTTCAAATGAAAAAGCAAGGTCAGGCGATTCGTGAGGAGGGACCAAAGTGGCACAATAGCAAAGCCGGAACTCCTACAATGGGCGGCTTAGTGTTTCTGATCGGCTCTATTTTGACAGGAATTTGGGTTGGAGCTTGGCAAAAACAGCTAACTCCTACTCTTTTCATCTTGCTTTTTGTATTAGCGTTATACGGAGTAATCGGCTTTCTTGATGATTTTATAAAAATATTCAAGAAAAGAAACATGGGACTGAACTCGAAGCAGAAATTGATTGGACAGATTCTAGGGGGAATCATCTTTTATCTTGTTTACCGTTCTGAAGGTTATCCAGGTGTATTGAATTTCTTCGGACTAGATCTACCTTTAGGAATCATTTATGGTATTTTCGCTCTCTTCTGGCTTGTTGGATTTTCAAATGCAGTAAATCTGACAGATGGCATCGATGGATTAGTTGCTGGCTTAGGAAGTATCTCTTTTGCAGCTTACGGTCTAATTGCTTGGCATCAGCATCAGTATGATGTATTAATCATTTGCTTAAGTGTTTTAGGAGGTTTACTGGGTTTCTTCGTCTACAACAGAAAACCTGCCAAGATTTTTATGGGAGATGTCGGTTCATTAGCGTTGGGCGGACTTTTAGCGGCAATTTCTATAATGCTAAACCAAGAATGGACATTGCTTTTGATTGGTTTGATCTATGTTATGGAAACAGCAAGTGTGATGCTTCAAGTTACTTCCTTTAAGCTTACAGGAAAACGAATTTTTAAAATGTCTCCAATTCATCATCACTTTGAAATGTGCGGATGGTCGGAGTGGAAGATTGATACAGTTTTTTGGTTGATCAGCATTGTGACTTCGTTGATCACATTATGGATCGTTTGGTAGGAGATGACGGGAAATGAAAAAAATATCAACATATGAAAATAAGAAAGTGCTTGTCTTAGGACTCGCAAAAAGCGGAGTAAGTGCGGCCAAATTATTACATGAATTGGGCGCACTTGTCACCGTTAATGATGGAAAACCTTTTGACGAAAATCCGGAAGCACAAGAGCTGCTTTCTTTAGGGATAAAAGTAATAACAGGTAGTCATCCAATCGAATTGTTGGATGAAGAATTTTCATTGATGGTCAAAAATCCAGGGATTCCCTACAGTCATCCTTTAGTAGCAAAAGCCCAAGAAATGGGTATTCCGGTAATTACGGAAGTTGAGCTAGCTTACGAAGTAGCGGAATGCCCAATTATTGGGATTACAGGAACGAACGGAAAAACAACGACAACAACGATGACAGGACTACTACTGAATGCAGGAGCAGATCAAGGAATTGCACGTTTAGCGGGTAATATTGGGTATCCAGCAAGTGGTGTAGCGCAAGAAGCAAAATCAGAAGATAAAATTGTGATGGAATTGTCTAGCTTCCAACTCATGGGAATCACAGATTTCCGCCCTCATATAGCGGTGATTACCAATATCTATGAAGCACATATTGATTATCATGGTACAAGAAAAGAATATGTCAAAGCTAAATGGAACCTTCAAAAAAACATGACAGAAAAAGATTATCTGATCCTTAACTGGAATCAGTCAGAACTACAAGAATTAGCGCAAAGAACAAAAGCACGCGTACTGCCTTTCTCGACAAAAGAAGTGTTGGAAGACGGTGTGTATGCTGACGATTACTCAATATACTATAAAAAAGAAAAAATAATGGAAATATCTGAACTTGGCGTACCAGGTAAGCATAATGTAGAAAATGCACTAGCTGCTATTTCTGTAGCAAAATTGTATGGTATATCAAATGAAGCTATACGAGAAACGTTGCATTTTTTCCATGGCGTACCACATCGTACGCAATATGTAGGAGAAATCCAAGGCAGAAAATTTTATAATGATTCAAAAGCAACCAATATTTTAGCGACTAAAATGGCTCTAAGTGGATTTGAAACGTCTAAGGTCGTGTTATTGGCTGGCGGATTAGACAGAGGAAATACATTTGATGAATTAATTCCTTCATTAAAAGGAATCAAAGCAATGGTCGTATTTGGCCAAACAAAAGAAAAGTTGATGGATGCTGGAAAAAAAGCAGGCATCGAGACAATAGTAACAGCCGATTCTGTAGAACAAGCAGTTCCTTTAGCATTAGAAAACAGTACAGATGGTGATGTAGTTTTATTATCACCAGCGAATGCCAGCTGGGATCAATACCCAAATTTTGAAACTAGAGGAAACAGATTCATGGAAGCTGTGAACCGATTAAAATAGAAAAAGTAGAAGCGAGCGATAAAAAATGAAAATTTTGGTTACAGGCGGAGGAACAGGGGGACATATTTATCCAGCTCTTGCCTTTGTCAATTATGTAAAGACTCAAGAACCGAATGCTGAATTCATGTATGTGGGAGCAAAACGAGGTCTAGAAAACAAAATCGTCCCTGATACAGGAATGCCTTTCCATACCTTGGAGATTCAAGGATTTAAACGAAAAATTTCCATGCATAACATCAAGACGGTCCGATTGTTTCTTAAGAGTATCCGTCAAGCAAAAAAAATCCTCAGTGATTTTCAACCAGATATCGTTATCGGTACTGGAGGATATGTTTCCGGAGCGGTAGTGTACGCTGCAGCCAAAATGGGTATTCCAACAGTTATCCATGAACAAAACAGTGTACCAGGTGTTACCAATAAATTTTTAAGCCGATATGTGGATCGGATCGCTCTTTCATTTAAAGATGCGGCTTCCTTTTTTCCTGAAAACAAAGCAGTTCTTGTAGGTAATCCTCGAGCACAAGAAGTAGCAGATACTAAAAAATCAGATATTTTGAAAACATTTGATTTGGATCCAGAAAAGAAAACAGTCTTGATTTTTGGCGGTAGTCAAGGAGCACTTAAAATCAATCAAGCAGTATCAGTTTTTTTAAGTGAATATATTCCTTCTTCTTACCAAGTTTTGTATGCTTCAGGAGATAGATATTATGAAGAGATCCTAAATAAAATAAATCCTGAAATACAAAATATTAGTGTCCAGCCTTATATCAAAAATATGGCAGAGGTCATGGCTTCCAGTGATCTGCTGGTGGGGCGTGCTGGTGCAACTTCGATCGCAGAATTCACAGCTCTGGGGTTACCGGCAGTGTTGGTTCCCAGCCCATATGTTACGAATGATCATCAGACTAAAAATGCAATGAGTCTTGTTCACGCAGGAGCAGCAAAAATGATTGCAGATAATGAACTAACAGGTGAATCACTAAGTCAGACAGTCAACGAAATCATGGGTGATGAAGAATTGCAAAAGCAAATGTGCCGAGCTTCTAAAGAACAAGGAATCCCTGATGCTTCAAAACGTCTTTATGACTTAGTAAAACAAATAATCAAAAAATAAAGGCGGTGGTCTTAGTGAGTAAGAAAAAAGAACCAAAAAAATTGTCTCATCCGTCTTCTGATGAAAACAATTTGACTCCTTGGCAAAAGGCTAACCGAAAATATCTGGCAGAACAAGAGATGAAAAACCAAGAGCCAAAAAAAGAAGACATAACATTAGATACACCCCTTTCAGATTCTGAAGAAGAAAAAACGGTTCAAGAGGAACAGCAAGAAGAAAGCCAGTCCGAGAAAAAAATCGAATTTTTTGAAGAGATCAAGCAAAAGAAAAACGGTGGACCATATAACGGTTCTTTTTTGAACCGGCTGCCCAATTTAAAAAGTCAACGGCACAAAGTACTATTTCGTCGGTTAGCTTTGATCATCACTGTATTGGGTATACCGCTGATTTTTTTGATCTATTATGTTTCTCCTTATAGCAAATTACAAGCAGTTGCAGTATCAGGCAATAAGACAGTCAACAGCCAAGAAATCATCTCTGATACAAAATTGTCATTAGGAGAAAATGTTTGGGGACAGTATTTTCATCGATCTACTTATATCGATCGCCTTAAAAAAGCACAGCCAAGAATCGAAACAGCAAATATACATTTCAAAGGGATGAATGAATTCGATTTGGATGTAACAGAATATAAAGAGATTGCTTTGATCGCAAAAAACAATCAATACTACCCAGTGATTGAAAATGGAACAGTATTAGATGAAAAAGTAGCAAATCCTACAAAAAATCTCCCTATCTTGGAAGAGTTCAAAGACTCTGCAAAAATCAAAGAATTAACAAAGCAATACAATCAGTTATCATCAGAATTACAAAAAGCAATTTCTGAAATCAAGTACACGCCAAGAGCAAGCAATAAAAATCTGATCCAATTGAATATGAATGACGGCAATCAAGTTATTGTAAATATCAATAATCTTGCGAACCAAATGAAATATTATTCGCAAGTAGCCAAAGATATGGATGAAAAAGGTGTGATCGACATGGAAGTTGGTATCTTCTCGCATCCTTACGGTAGCACTCAAGAAACGGAAGAATCGGGCCAATCGGAAGAAACAACTGAAAGTGAAGAAAATGCGGATCAAACAAACGAATCAAGTGAAGAGGCAGAAACGCAAAAAGCACAAACACCTGGATCGTCTAGCACAAACGGATCATCTGATTCAAATGATTCAAGTGAAACAAGTCAAATAGAAGATAATCCAAGTACAACTCCGTCAAGTTTAAATGAAAATTGATAAAACAACTTTAAAAAGTAAGAATGTACTTTCTAAAAACCAGTAATTTATGGTAGAATTGGAAGCAGTGAATATATCTATTAATAAGTATATTTTAAAACGGACGCTAGTTGTTCGCTTGTATATGGAATAGTAAGTAGGAGGGAATCCCATTCATGGCAAAAACAGGAATGTATGTAGGCCTTGATATTGGAACGACATCTGTTAAAGTTGTCGTGGCTGAATATATCGACAGCCAAATGAATATTATTGGAGTAGGAAACGCAAAATCAGAAGGGATTAACCGAGGCATTATCGTTGATATCGATAAAACGGTCCAAGCGATACAACGAGCAGTACGACAAGCAGAAGAAAAAGCAGGTATCCAGATCAAAGGCGTAAGTGTCGGTTTGCCAGCAAACATGCTTGAAGTAGAAAATTGCCAGGGAATGATTGCAGTTAACGGAGATTCAAAGGAAATCACCGATGAAGATGTCAGAAATGTGGCTTCAGCTGCCCTTGTTCGTTCAATACCTCCTGAACGTCAAATCGTGTCAATATTGCCACAAGATTTTACTGTCGATGGGTTCGAGGGAATCAAAGATCCTCGTGGAATGATCGGCGTAAGATTAGAAATGTACGGTCTGTTGTTTACAGGACCTAAAACGATCATCCATAACATACGTAAATGCGTGGAAAATGCCGGATTAATCGTCAACGAAATGGTGATTACTCCTTTAGCGCTGACTGAATCAATTCTTTCTGACGGAGAAAAAGATTTTGGTACGATCGTCATTGATATGGGTGGCGGCCAAACAACAACGGCTGTTATGCATGATAAGCAATTGAAGTTTACCAATCTTGACCAAGAAGGTGGCGAATTTGTCACTAAAGATATCTCTATTGTATTAAATACGTCATTTAACAATGCAGAAGCGTTGAAAATAAACTACGGGGATGCATACCCAGAACGGACATCACCAGATGAAGAATTTCCAGTAGATGTGATTGGTCAGTCAGAACCAGTGAAAGTCGATGAACGCTACTTGTCAGAAATTATTTCAGCTCGAATGGAACAGATTTTCAACAAAGCAAAAGATGCATTGGACCAAATCGAAGCATTAGAGTTGCCAGGTGGCGTCGTATTGACAGGCGGAGCTGCTAGTCTTCCTGGTGTTGTGGACTTGGCACAAGAAATCTTCGGCGTAAATGTAAAATTGTATGTTCCAAATCACATGGGGCTGAGAAACCCGGTATTTACAAATGTAATAAGTATCGTGGATTATTCAGCAAACTTGAGTGAAGTGTATCAATTGGCAAAAATTGCTGTTACGGGTGAAACCTCAGCAGCTCGTCAAATGGTAGTTGAACAAGAAACAACAAACACATATGAGAGCTATGAAGCACCTGAAGAAACAATCTACGATGAGCCGGAACCAAAAGAGTCCGGAGAAAATGTAAAAAATAAAATCAAGGGTTTCTTTACAAATATTTTTGATTAATTCATCCTGGGAGGAATAAGATATGGAATTCTCAATTGATAATAATATCAATGACGGCGCAGTAATCAAAGTCATCGGAGTCGGTGGTGGCGGTGGAAATGCTGTAAACCGAATGATTGAAGAAAACGTTAAAGGTGTTGAATTCATTACAGCCAACACAGACGTGCAAGCATTAAAAAATTCAAAAGCTGAAACAGTTATCCAATTAGGCCCCAAATATACTCGTGGTTTAGGTGCTGGTTCTCAGCCAGAAGTTGGACAAAAAGCGGCAGAAGAAAGTGAACAATCCTTACGCGAAGCTTTAGACGGTGCAGATATGATTTTCATCACTGCAGGAATGGGTGGAGGAACCGGTACAGGTGCTGCACCAATCGTTGCAGGTATCGCGAAAGAATTGGGCGCATTGACTGTTGGTGTCGTGACACGTCCATTCACTTTTGAAGGACCGAAACGTGGCCGTTTTGCTGCAGAAGGTATCGCTCGTTTGAAAGAAAATGTGGATACATTATTAATTATCTCAAATAACCGTTTATTAGAAGTTGTAGATAAAAAGACACCGATGCTTGAAGCTTTCCGTGAAGCAGATAATGTTTTACGACAAGGTGTACAAGGTATCTCTGATTTGATCACAGCGCCAGGTTACGTTAACCTTGACTTTGCTGACGTGAAAACAGTGATGGAAAACCAAGGTACAGCATTGATGGGGATCGGTGTGGCTAGTGGAGAAGATCGCGTAGTAGAAGCAACGAAAAAAGCAATCTCCTCTCCATTGCTTGAAACATCTATTGATGGAGCTGAACAAGTACTTCTTAACATCACAGGCGGTTTGGATATGACATTGTTCGAAGCACAAGATGCTTCAGATATCGTAGCAAATGCAGCAACTGGCGATGTAAATATCATTCTAGGTACATCTATCAATGAAGAAATGGGCGATGAAATCCGTGTGACGGTCATCGCAACAGGTATCGATGAATCAAAAAAGGAACGCAAGTCTAGCCGACCAGCTAGACAAGCACAAATGCAATCACCTGCTCAAAAGACTGTATTAGATATGGATCAAGCTAAACCAACTTCTTCAGAAGAAGAAAACAGTTTTGGCGATTGGGATATCAGACGTGAACAAAATGTTCGTCCTAGAGTTGATGATTCCAATTTTGACAATATCGAAAAAAAAGAATTTGATACATTCAACCGCGAAGAAACAAAATCTCATGGCGATGATGAATTAAATACGCCACCGTTTTTCCGTCGTAAAAAATAAAGGAGAGGAAGAGCACATGATTGCTGACAACTTGCAGAAAATCAAGCAAGAAATTCAGGATTCGTGTGCTCTTGTTCATCGTGATCCGAAAGAAGTTACATTAGTAGCTGTAACAAAATCTGTTGAATCCGCTCAAGCTGAAGAATTGGTTAGAGCTGGCGTTATGAATTGTGCAGAAAACCGAGTAGATAAATTATTAGAAAAGAAACAAGATTTATTTGATTTTCCTGAAATAAAGTGGCATTTAATTGGTAATTTACAGCGCAGAAAGGTAAAATTGATTGTAAATGAAATTGATTACTTTCATGCGTTGGACAGTTTAAGATTAGCAGAAGAAATCCAGAAGCGGTTAGAGAAAGAATTATCCTGTTTTATTGAAGTAAATGTTTCTGGTGAGGAATCAAAACATGGAATTTCACCAGATGAGCTTTTACCGTTTGTGGAATCTTTAGCTGCCTGCACAAAAATCAAGGTTGTTGGGTTGATGACTATGGCGCCTAAAGAAGCTTCTGATGAGCAAATCCATAAAGTGTTTGGTACGCTGAAAGAATTGCGTGATCTTGTTCAAGCAAAAGGTTATGCCCATGCACCATGTAGTGAATTAAGTATGGGGATGAGTCAAGACTTTCAAATTGCGATTGAAGAAGGTGCAACATTTATCCGTGTAGGAACAGCGCTATTCAAAGACGAATAAAGGAGGAACAAAAATGCCGCTTTTAAACAGAGGAGCAATTGCTAATTTTTTCGGATTAGCTGATGAGGAAGAGTACGAATACCAAGATTATCCTGAAACAACAAAAAAGGCTGTACAGCCAACTAAAAAAAATACAACACAGAATCAATCAACTCATTCTGTATCTGCTGCGAATACTCATGAAAAACAAAAAACGGCGACTTCACGTCCTGTAACGCATGAAAGTATTCAGCCGGCTGAAAAGAAAAAAGTAATTGAACTACATCAATCACCTACAAAAACTGTAGCGAAAGAAAGAACAGCTTCAAGAACCTCTACACAACCTAAAGCAAATCTTGCTGGAAAAATCACTGTAATGGAACCAAGAGCTTATTCTGAAGCTATGGCGATTGCTAAACGAATCATTGCTGGAGAAGCAACCTTAGTGAATTTTCATTTAGTAGAAGAAAAACAAGCGAGAAGAATCGTTGATTTTCTAACAGGAACAGTTTATGCACTAGATGGAGATATCAAACGTGTTGGAGATGAGATTTTTCTTTGTACACCGACTGGGATGGAGATTGACAGTTCAACCGCTCAATCTTTTGCAGATGCGAATTTGTTTGATCTGTAAGAGGAGGAACTACGATTTATACTATTGCACTATTACTTCATTTACTTCAACGGGCAGCCTATTTCTATAGCATTATCTTGATGGTATATGCATTGCTCTCTTGGTTTCCAGGCGGGTATCAATCAGGGCTAGGACGATTATTAGCTAAGATCTGCGAACCGTATATCAGTTTGTTCGATCGTCTGCCTTTGAGGATTGGACCCTTGGATTTCACAATTTTAGGGGCAATCCTGATCTTGAACTTAGCCGTACAAGGTTTAGCACAGATCGTTATATGGATAACTGTCCATTTAGTTTATTGATTGAAGCAACAAAATCTTTATTCTCAGAATAGATAGGAGGGGAAAATTTTGGATGCAAATGTATACCAGCACTTTCGGGCAGATGAACGTACATTTATCGATTCGGTAGGCGATTGGATTGAACAGGTTCAAGGACAATATGCACCCTATCTGACCGAATTTCTTGACCCAAGACAATCCTATATTTTAGAAACACTGATTCGACAAAGCAGTGATTTGCGTTTCATGTTTTATGGCGGATATGAACAGGCAGAAAGAAAAAGATGTTTGATTTTCCCCGATTATTACGAACCTGTAGAGGAAGATTTTGAAACAGCATTGTATGAAATCCATTATCCTAGCAAATTTGCCAGCCTAAGTCATGGGAAAATCCTTGGAACTTTAGTGGGAACGGGGATCAAACGCTCTTACTTTGGCGATATCATCTCGGACGGTGATCGCTGGCAAGTATTTATTGCAAATGAGGTGGATCATTTTGTTGCTGCACAAGTAACAAAGATTGGAAAGGTTGCTGTACGCTTGGAACCAATCAAATACACAGAAATGATTATGCCGAAAGATAGCTGGACACAAGAAAGAGGAACAGTTAGTTCCATGCGACTAGACAGTGTGATCTCTGAGATTTATAATATTTCCAGACAGCGGTCCAAGCAGCTGATCGAAGCTGGTAAAGTAAAAGTGAACTGGACAGAAAATACAAGACCTGATTTTGTACTTGAACTATTAGATATTATTTCAGTCAGAGGTTATGGCAGAGTCCAGATCCAAGAACTTGAGGGGAAGACGAAAAAAGAAAAGTACAGGGTACTGTTCGGTGTATTACGTAAATAAAATAAAAAGGTGGTTTACTCATGGCTTTAACTCCATTAGATATCCAAAATAAGACATTCCCGACAAAAATGCGGGGATATAATCAAGACGAAGTAGATGATTTCTTAGATTTAGTTGTTCGTGACTATGAGGAATTGACTCAAAGAAATCGAGAATTAGAAAAAGCAGTCAAACATTCTGAAGAAAAACTTGAGTACTTCAATGAATTAAAAGATGCTTTGAACCAATCAATCATCGTAGCTCAAGATACGGCTGATAAAGTAAAAACAAGTGCAAGCAAGGAATCCGAAGTGATCGTTACTTCTGCACAAAACAAAGCAGATGAGTTAGTTGCGAACGCTGAAAAACGTGCACATCAATTAACAACTGATGCAGAAGAAAAAGCAAGAAAAATCTTGACAGATGCAACAGAAAAAGCAAGACAGCTTGCGACAGAAACTGAAGATCTTAAGAAAAAAACACGAGTATTCCATCAACGTATCAGCTTGATGCTTGAGTCTCAATTAGAACAAGTGAAAAGTCCGGAATGGGATGAAATTTTACAACCATTCTCCAGCTACGTGACTGACAGCCATGAAGTGATCAAAGAAGTTTTAGCAAAACAGCTTGACAATGAAAATGATACTGATGTAAACTCAGACACAGGAGTCATAGAAGCACCTATGACGGCATTTGATACACAGGCTATTGATATCTCGATCGTGCCTGGTGAAAATGAAAACGAGTAGAACAGAAAAGCACTTTGTTATTCTTAAAGCGAGCCGATGAGAGTGGAAGTTCGGTAAGACACTGCATGGTGAAAGATCCTCTACTTGAGACCTGCTTTTCCGAAATTAGAGTAAGAAGCAGCGGCTGACCTCGTTATTGGTCACAGAGAGTTTGCACTAGATAGATGCAACTAAATTTGGGTGGTACCACGGCATGTTCGTCCCTTGCGGCTGAACATGCTTTTTTGTGTCCGGAAAACAAATAAAGGAGTGTATGGTTGAATGAAAATGAAAGAAACCTTGCAATTAGGAAAAACAAAATTCCCTATGCGTGGTAATTTGCCAAACCGAGAAGGCGAGTGGCAAAAAGAATGGGAAGAAAATCGAATCTACCAAAAAAGACAAGAGTTGAACGAAGGAAAACCTAGCTTTGTTCTTCATGATGGACCTCCATATGCCAATGGTAATATCCATTTAGGACATTCATTGAATAAAATCAGTAAAGACATTATCATTCGTTCAAAATCAATGTCTGGCTATCGTGCACCATATGTTCCAGGATGGGATACACATGGATTGCCGATTGAACAAGTATTGGCTAATAAAGGCGTGAAACGTAAAGAAATGTCCATGGCAGAATACTTGGAAAAATGTCGTGAATATGCACTTTCCCAAGTAGATAAGCAACGAGCAGATTTCAAACGCCTAGGAGTTGCAGGAGATTGGGAACATCCTTATGTTACATTAGATCCTTCTTATGAAGCTGCACAAGTACGCGTATTTGGTAAAATGGCTGAAAAAGGCTATATTTACAAAGGATTGAAACCAATTTACTGGTCTCCGTCAAGTGAGTCTTCTTTAGCGGAAGCTGAAATTGAATATAAAGATGTAAAATCTCCATCTATTTTTGTAGCTTTCAATGTCAAAGACGGCAAAGATATTCTTGATGAAGATACAGCTTTTGTCATTTGGACGACAACACCATGGACATTGCCAGCAAACCAAGGTATTGCTGTAAATCCAAAATTTACGTATGTATTGGTGGAAGCCGATGGCCGTAAGTTTGTCGTAGCGAAAGATTTGCTAGAAACAGTCCAATCAGAAATCGGTTGGGAAAATGTAACAGTTCTAAAAGAATTTGCTGGACAAGAAATGGAATATATGACTGCAAGTCATCCATTCTATGAACGTGAATCACTTGTGATTTTAGGCGATCATGTTACTTTAGACGCTGGTACTGGATTAGTCCATACTGCTCCAGGACATGGGGAAGATGACTATATCGCTGGTAGCAAATATAAACTATCTGTAGTGTCACCTGTAGACTCAAAAGGATTGTTTACAGAAGAAGCACCTGGATTTGAAGGTATCTTTTATGACAAAGCAAATCCTATGATCACTGATCTATTAAAAGAAAAAGGAGCTTTGCTGAAGCTAGATTTCTTTACTCATAGTTATCCTCACGATTGGCGGACGAAAAAGCCTGTGATCTATCGGGCAACTCCACAATGGTTTGCATCTATCGATAAATTCCGTCAGAATATTTTGGATGAAGTAGAAAAAGTAGAGTGGGTTATCCCATGGGGTAAAACACGTTTGTATAATATGATCCGTGACCGCGGCGATTGGGTAATTTCCCGTCAGCGTGCATGGGGAGTACCACTTCCGATTTTCTATGCTGAAAATGGAGAAGCAATCATCACACCAGAAACAATCGAACATGTGGCAAAATTATTTGCTGAACATGGATCAATTATCTGGTTTGAAAAAGAAGCGAAAGAACTTCTTCCTGAAGGATTTACCCACCCAGGTTCTCCTAATGGCGAATTTACAAAAGAAAAAGATATCATGGATGTCTGGTTTGATTCTGGTTCTTCTCATGAAGCTGTTTTACGTCAGCGACCAGAATTATCATTCCCAGCAGATATGTATTTAGAAGGATCAGACCAATATCGTGGCTGGTTCAACTCAAGTATCACGACTAGTGTGGCTATCAATGGTGTAGCACCATACAAATCAGTTATTTCTCAAGGATTTGCTTTAGATGGTGAAGGCCGTAAGATGAGTAAATCTTTAGGAAACATCATTGCACCAGAAAAAGTGATCAAACAATTTGGTGCAGATATCCTTCGCTTATGGGTATCTAGTGTAGATTATGAAGCAGATGTTCGTGTTTCTATGGATATCTTAAGTCAAGTGGCAGAAGTATATCGTAAAATCAGAAATACGATGCGTTTCTTATTAGCGAATACAGAAGATTTCGATCCTAAAAAAGATACTGTTTCGTACAATGATTTACGTTCTGTAGACAAATATATGACCGTTCGATTGAACCAAGTAATCAAAGAAATCCGAGAAGAAGGGTACGACAAATATAACTTCATGCATATTTACCGTACAGTTATGAACTTCTTGACGGTTGATCTATCGTCATTCTACCTGGATTTTGCTAAAGATGTAGTTTATATTGAAGCAGAAGATGATTATCAACGTCGTTGCATGCAAACTGTTTTCTATCAAACAGCTGTAGCTTTGACAAAATTATTGACTCCTATCATTCCGCATACAGCAGAAGAAATCTGGTCATTCCTGAAAGAAGAAGAGGAGTACGTTCAGTTAAGCGAGTTTCCTGGTTATGAAGAGTTTGCAAACCAAGAAGAATTGATGGATACCTGGACTGCTTTCATGGACTTCCGTGATAATGTCTTAAAAGCATTGGAAGAAGCAAGAAACAGCAAATTGATTGGTAAATCTTTGGAAGCAAAACTAACTGTTTATCCAAAACAACAAGTTCGTGAAATGTTAAAAGCTTTGGATGCAGATATTGCACAATTATTGATCGTTTCACCAGACTACTTTGAAGTTATGGCAGCAGATGAACAAGTGCCAGATAACGCTATGGTATTTGATGATGTTGCTATTACAGTGGAAAAAGCAGACGGGGAAACTTGCGATCGCTGTCGCCAAGTTCGTAAAGATGTAGGAGTAGATGAAAAACTTCCTCATCTATGCGGTCGTTGTGCAAAAATCGTTGAAGACTTCTATCCTGAAGCTGTAGCTGAAGGATTCGAAGAAAAGTAAAAGGGAAAAGGGGGTGTGACATGTTCTTTGTCACACCCCCTTTTGTTATCAATCGTTTAATTTTCCACGTTCACGATACCAGTTATCTGGTTGCCAGATCCATTCGAATCCGTCTTTTTCAAGTAGTTCGAAAGCTGCTTTAGGTCCCATTGATCCAGCTTTGTAGTTGGGAAAATCCGGTTGTGTTTGGTCCCAAGCTTTTCGAATGACATCCACGATATGCCAAGATTGAGCGACTTCTTCCCAATGAGAGAAGTTCGTTCCATCACCATTCAACGCATCTAATAGTAATTTTTCGTAAGCTTCTGGGCTATTTTCAACCATTTCTGCACTATTTCTAAATTCCAATTTGATTGGTTCCGTTTCAAATCCTTGCCCTACTTCTTTCCCATTCAAGGATAAAGAAAATCCTTCAGTTGGCTGAATATAGATCGTTAGAACATTAGGTGGAAGTGTCGTATCGTCACATGGTTCATCGACAGATGTTTTGAATACATTAACAGGAACTTGTTTGAATACGATGTTGATCCGAGTCCCTTTTTCAGTCAAACGTTTGCCTGTACGTACATAGAAAGGAACACCTGACCAACGGAAGTTATCGATAGTGAATTTGCCTGCGACGAATGTTTCAGTCTCTGATTGAGCATCCACTTTGTCTTCTTCGCGATAGCCCTTGAATTGTACACCATCCAATTCACCTTGAGCATATTGCCCGCGAACGAAGTTTTCTAACACTTCTTCTTCGTTATAAATGCGGATAGCTTTCAATGCTTTGATCTTTTCTGTACGGATTTCTTTTTCGGAAAATGCTACTGGCGGTTCCATTGCAAGTAATGCTACAACCTGTAAAATATGATTTTGCACCATGTCTTTAAGTGCGCCACTATGATCGTAGTAGCCCCCGCGATCTTCTACACCGAGGTTTTCGCCAAAAGTAATTTGGATATTGTCGATATAGCGATTGTTCCATTGAGCCTCAAAAATATTATTGGCAAAACGGATAGCTGAGATGTTTTGGATCATTTCTTTTCCTAAATAATGATCAATCCTGAAAATATCTTGTTCTGGGAATACTTCTCTGATTTGCTGGTTCAATTCAAAAGCAGACTGGTAATCAGAACCGAACGGTTTTTCTATGATCAAACGATTGAAGCCATTTTTTGTCATAATATTTTGTGATTTCAAATGAGAAACGATCGTTCCAAAAAATTGAGGTGCCATAGCCAAATAATAGACACGGTTACCGTTTAATTGATAGTGTCCATCTAATCGGTCAGACAATTCTTTTAATGTCTGATAATGCGTTGAATCATTTACATCATGGGATTGATAGTAAAAATGGCTTGCAAAGGTAGTTGCTTCTTCATCTGAAGGATTCAATGCACGGATTGTTTCTTTGACAACTTCACGGTAGTGCTCATCGCTCCAGGGACGGCGAGCGGTTCCGATTACAGCAAAATGCTCGCCTAAATTTCCTTTTCTGTAAAGGCGGAACAAAGACGGGTACAATTTACGCTGGGCTAGGTCACCTGTACCGCCGAATATCGTAAACAATACATTTTTTTCATTAGACATGTGGATACACTCCTTTATATTTTATCGACAAAAATCGTGCTGGCCGCCTTAAAGCTGACGGGGATTTTCTTTCTATCATTTTGGATAGTGATCGGTCCTTCATAAGCTGCGATGTCAACGATCTCATATTCTTCGTTGATATTCAGGTCAATAGTGACTAAGTAATCCAACAATTCTTTTTCATCAAGCACTCGTGCGATACGCACTTTTGTACCGACAGGATAGGACTCCAATGTTTGTCGGCGTTCTTCATGGACAACTTCCTCTTTTTTAGGAATCGATCCTCCATGAGGACAATGTTCAGGATGATTCAAATAGTTTTCTAAATGATCTGCAAGATGTTCCGAAGTCACATGTTCCAATACTTCAGCATCATCATGGACTTCATTCCAGCTATAGTCTAAATGTTCAACTAAAAAAACTTCCCATAAGCGATGTTTGCGAATCAGACTGCTAGCTTTTTGCAGTCCGCTTGCAGTCAATTGTACACCTTGATAAGGGGAATGTTCTACAAGCTCTTCTTTCACAAGTTTAGAAATCATTTCACTGACAGATGCAGCTGAGACATCTAGACTAGATACGATTTGTTTATTGTTGACTTTCGTTGTATCTCCACCTAGTTCTAAAATGATTTTCAAATAATCTTCTCGATTTGGTGTCATATTCGATCATCCTTTCATGGTAAAAAACCATCATTAGTAAGTGTAACAAAAAAAACGTTAATTGACTATTTTTCTAAATAAAAAACAAAGGATTTTTAGACGTTTTTACAACAAAAAACGAAAGATGATAGAGAAGACTCATTCTTTCGTTTATAAAGGATATATATATACATTGGGAGGGATCTATTTTTCAGATAACAACTTATATGAAGTGTCTGCAGATTCGTCATAAAGAGTTTGTTCGGGATAAGAAAAGATAAGATAAAAACCATACTGATCACGTACGACTAAACGATATTCATCTATTTCTACCACAGATGTGCCAAGAGACTGACCGTTGATCAAAAACGTGTAATCAGATGTAATCTGTAATTGTTGTTTTTGCTGGCTATCACTAAAGAACCATGTACCTTGATACTTTGAGAGTCCTTCTGACTTTTCCGCTTGTTTTTTCTTTTTCAAGTAAATAAAACTTGAGAGAACGGTAATGAGTGAACCAAGAAAATAGATCATTTTTTTTATCACCAAATCACTCCTTTATGAGAAAATAATCGCATAGACATATTCTTTCTTCTTTATTTCATTGTACCGAATAAAAGCTAAAATTTCTCTAAGACTTTCGACTGGTTTTTTTACTGTTTTTCTACAAATTATGATAGGATACATAGTAGGAAGAAAGGTGACATAATTTGAAGTATCAGCAAGTGGAAATAGCTTTTTTTATTGACCGCCCGAATCGGTTTATAGCACATTGTATGAAAAAAGACGGAGAAATAATTATTGCGCATGTCAAAAATACAGGTAGAGGAAAAGAGGTCCTGATACCAGGCGCTGAAGTGGCTATTGTATTTGCTCCTGGACCTAAACGGAAAACCGCCTATGATCTGATTGCTGTAAAAAAGAAGGGTGACTGGTTTAATATCGATAGTCAATTGCCTAATCGGCTGGCAATTGATGGTATTTTAGACGGCACGATCCTTTTACCAGGATTAACTGGTCCATTTACGGTATACAAGCGTGAAGTAACTTATCTTCACTCCAAATTTGATATTTATTTAGAGACGGTGGTCGGACAAAAAGCATTTGTTGAAGTCAAAGGTATGACACTTGAAAATAAAGCGATTGGTGCTTTTCCTGATGCGCCCACACTCAGAGGATTGAAACATATAGGAGAATTAACGTATGCCGCACAAGATGGTTATGCCGCTTATGTCTTGTTTATTGCTCAGTTCGAACATCTTCATCTGGCAACGATCCATGAAGAAATGCAACCAGCACTAGCTGATATGGTTCGACATGCGCAGCAAAGCGGAGTTCAAATCCTCGCCTATAATTGTCAAGTATCGGCAGATGAGGTAACTGTCAAGCAGGCCATTCCATTTGATGTAGATATCCCTTTTGAAGATCCTATACAATAGAAAGAAGGTAAAATAATGATCAACTTAGGTATTATCGGAACAAATTGGATTACTCATCAATTTGTCCAAGCAGCTTTAAGCACAAAAAAATATGAATTGACAGCGGTATATTCTAGACATTTGGAAAAAGCACAGGAATTTGGTTCTCATTATGAAGGGGATATCGAATTCGCAACAGATTTGAAGACTTTTTTCAATATTACTCATATGGACACCATTTATATTGCTTCTCCGAATAGTCTTCACTTTAGTCAAGCTAAGCAAGCAATTTTGGCAGGAAAAAATGTGATAGTTGAAAAGCCAGCTTTTTCGACGCCAAAAGAAATGGATGAAATCATCCATTTGGCAAATGAACACAATGTGTATTTTTTTGAAGCAGCAAGAAATATCCATGAATCAGGTTTTAAAAAGATTGCCGATTACTTACCATTAAAAGACGAGATAATCGGTGCAAATTTCAGCTATATGAAATATTCTTCGCGCTATGACCAAGTATTAGATGGAGAAGAACCGAATATCTTCTCGACTCATTTCTCAGGTGGTGCATTGATGGATTTAGGTGTTTACCTTGTATATGCAGCTGTTGCTTGGTTTGGAATGCCAAAAGAAGTCCATTATTTCCCAAGAAAGATTTCTACTGGTGTAGATGGTCTTGGATGGGGGATCTTACGTTATGAGAATTTTGATGTATCGATCCAGCCAGGTAAAATCGGTGATTCTTATTTACCGTCAGAGATTTATTTTGACTCAGGAACGCTAGTGATGAATGGAGTCAATGCAATTGAACAAGCACAATTTCATGATCGCGCGCATAAAGAAATCATTGATTTGGCGGTAACAGCTGCAGAAAATCCAATGGCAGATGAAGCAGAGGATTTTGCCAATGTCATGGCTCATCCGAAAGATCCAGCTTGGGGATTGTTGTATGAAGAGTGGATCGAGCTAGCTAGAAATGTGAACCAAGTGATTTATGATTTAAGAAAAAATGGCGGCATCAAATTCGATGCAGATAATGAGGAAGATTTTTAATGAACGAATTTGTACAAGTATTTCCCGAAAATTGGCAGAAAAAATATGAGGATAAAGGGTTTATCTCACCTTCTCTTATTCAACGAGCAGTTTTTCAGCCACTAAGTAATAAACAAAGTATAGTAGCGGTTTCTCCTACAGGTTCAGGTAAAACACTGGCTTATCTTTGGCCTCTACTACTAAACGTGGAACCAGGTGAAGCAAGTGCGTTGGTCATTTTTGCTTCTTCTCAAGAACTAGCTATTCAAGTAGCAGATGTTGCACGTGAATGGGGAAAAGACAAAGAGTTGAAAGTCCAATCTTTGGTGGGCGGAGCCAACGTCAAACGTCAGATTGAGGGTTTGAAGGAAAAACCAGAAATCTTGATTGGTACACCAGGAAGAATATTGGAATTGATGAAAGCAAAAAAAATAAAAGCACATCAAGTGAAAACAATGGTATTTGATGAAGCAGACCAGCTATTTGACGCTGGGAACAGCCAAATCATTGATCAAATTCTTCATCAAGCTCCAACAGAGTATCAGCTAGCTTTTTTTTCAGCGACAGCAGATCGTTCCCTTGAAAGCATTGAAAAAATCACTGGGAAAACGTTTGAGACAATTGACGTGACAGCAGAGGACGATTCTCGAAAAGGACTGAGACATTACTTTTTACGTGTACCGATACGAAAGAAAGATGACTACTTGAGACGTCTCACGCATATAGAAGATTTTCATGGTCTGATTTTCTTTAATCAACTGACTGAATTAGGCGTAATGGAAGAAAAATTGCTGTATAGAGGTGTACCGGTAGGAAGTCTGGCCTCTGATCAGAACAAGCTACTCCGAAAAGCAGCGCTAGAACAATTCAAAAAGAAAATGGTCAGAGCACTTTTGACCACAGATGTGGCGGCTAGAGGTTTAGATATTACAGGTCTTCCTTATGTAGTGAATGCAGAAGTTCCGTTAAGTGAAGAAGCTTATTTGCATCGTTCGGGAAGAACTGGTCGAATGGGTAATGAAGGAATAGTAATTACACTCGTACAAGATAATAATCTAAGAGATTTAAAACGGCTTTTACGTCCATCAAATATAACACTTGAAGAGATTTTTTTATACGGAGGTAAGCTGCAAACTGAGCAGCCAACCAAAGAAGATGCAGCTCCTGCAGTAAATAAAAAGTATGCGAAAACTTTTTCTGGAAAGGAGCAGAACCCAGAATATAACAAAGAAAAAATAAGAAAAAAAGTTAAAAATAAATCAAAAAAAGAGAGAAATAAAGGAGCAAGGCGCAAATAAGCGCCTTTTTATGCTATGATTATGAAAACGGGAACAAAATTGGTTGCCAGAGGAGGGGTTATGTGAAAGAACGTCAAGAAGAGATCTTGCAGCTATTGACAGAAAACCAACAAGGATTGACAGCAAGTGATGTAGCTGAGCGCTTAACTATCGATCGAAGCAATGCAAGCCGATATTTAAGTGAACTATACAAGGCCCATCATATTGTAAAAACCGCTGGCCGACCAGTCGTTTACTCTTTGCCAACGGAAAAGTCAAAATCTGATGAAGTGCATGTCGACTCTTCTACGCAAGTGACTTTTGAAACACTCGTTGGAGAAAATGATTCTTTAAAAGTCAGCATACAGCAGGCAAAAGCTGCGATTCTTTATCCACCGCGGGGGTTGCATACGATTATTTTTGGAGAAACTGGTACAGGGAAGTCGATGTTTGCTGAATGTATGTATCATTTTGCAATCGATTCAGAGATGCTTTCTGCAGATGCGCCATTTGTTTCTTTCAATTGTGCGGATTATGCTCAAAATCCGCAACTGCTCTTTGGACACATCTTTGGGATCAAAAAAGGGGCTTACACAGGAGCAGCTCAAGATAGTCCCGGTCTAATAGCCAAAGCAGACGGCGGTATATTGTTTTTAGATGAGATCCACCGTTTACCGCCGGAAGGGCAGGAAATGCTGTTTACTTTCATTGATAAAGGTATTTACCGTCCGCTTGGAGAAAGTGCACAAGTACATGAAGCATCTGTTCAGATCATTGGGGCGACGACTGAATCTTCAGAAAGTTTCTTATCTACGTTCAATCGACGGATTCCTATGGCAATCACCTTGCCGAATCTTGCTTCACGTTCACTGGATGAGCGTTATGAAATCATCTCTCTTTTTATCAAACAAGAAGCGAATCGTTTGAATCAACGTATCGATATCGAAAAAGAAGCGATTCTTGCCTTCATGCTTTATGATGCGGAAGGAAATATCGGTCAAGTGAAACGAGACTTGAAACTAGTCTGTGCAAAATCTTTTTTACATTACCGTACTCATCATGAGAAAAAGCTAATCATTCGAAAAGAAGAACTTTCCCTTCAAGTACAAAAAGGATTACTGAAAATCAAGGAAATACCGGAACGTCTCGACCGATTCATGGACAGCAAAAGTCAGTATTTGACATTTGAACCAGGATTTGCTGATGTTGTCTGGTCACAAGATCCAGAACGAAACATGCAGGTCTATAACGATATTGAGGAAAAAGTCACTTCTCTTTCCGAAACCGGTGTGGAGAACATTGATCTAGAGACCCTCATTTCAAAAGATGTGGATGCTTATTTCCAGACATATGTCAAAGAATTGACTAAAAGTTCGATTCCCAAAGATCTTTTGCCAGATGAAATCTGGCGGTTAACCAATCAATTGTATGATGTGGCTGAAAAACGGTTAGACCGTATTTATAATGAAAAAGCTCGTTTTGCTTTTGCTTTGCATCTGCAAAGTACATTGGATCGTGTGAGAGAAGGTCATATGATCGTCCACCCAGATTTGAATAACGTACGGAAAAATTTTAAGAGGGAATTCCAGGTAGCAATCGATCTTTCAACGATCATTGAAGAAGAAGAACAAGTTGAGATTCCTTTTGATGAAATCGGCTTTATTAGTATGTTTCTTTCTATCAATCTAGGAGAAAGTGAGCCTGTTAAAGAAAACAAAGTAGATGTTCTCATATTGATGCACGGCAGACAGACTGCTTCAAGCATGTTGGAGATGGCACAAGAACTATTAGGAACAAAAGTAGGGAAAGCTTTTAATATGCCACTGGTTATGGAAGTTCAAACAATGTATGAAGAAGTGTTACAATATGTCAAAAACTATCAAGAGCATTTGACGAATGGCCTACTCTTGTTAACAGATATGGGATCATTAAACACCTTCAGTGATTTGATTTATGAAGAGACTGGCATTCGGACGAAAGCTATCACGATGACAAGTACCATGATTGTGATAGAAGCGATACGGATGGCAAGTGTTGGAAGAAGCTTAGAAGATATTTATCAAAATATCCAGCTTTCCTTTGAATCGATCGTACGTGATCAGTTCAAAGCGGAAAAGTCTGAAACTTTACAGCGTAAAAAAGCCGTAATCGTGACATGCTTTACTGGTGAAGGAGTAGCTGCCAAATTATATCAGCGTATTATGCCAGTGATTAATCAAAATAAGGTAGAACTGATCCAGATGCAGTTTTTAGAACGTGAATCATTCAAAAAACACATCGATGCCTTATTGGAAGAATATGAGATCAAAGCAATTGCGGGAACAGTTGATGTTGATTATCAAAATATCCCATTTTTTTCAGCCTATGACGTTTTTGATGATGAAAAACTAAATATTTTAAAGCGTATAGCTGATGATGAGATCCCGACAGCTAAAATTGTCGATTCACTTGCTGGATCATTAAGCGATGTCTTTTCTATTGATGAACTGATCCGTTCATTGCAAAAGACAGTTCAGCAGATCCAGACCGATTTGTCGATTATCGTGGAACCTGGAGTAGATACTGGAATCGTTATCCATTTAGCCTTCATGTTAGACGGATTGATCAAACAAGAAAGCCATCGGCAATTTGAGAAACTGTCTATTTTCTCAAAAATTTATCGTTTGGAAATGGATATCGTTCGGGCAAACTTGATGGCACTAGAACGAAAATATCAGGTAAAAATTCCAGAAGATGATATCGCATTTCTTACACAAATGTTTCTTGAAAATAAAATAAAAAAATGAACACACTAATCATACTGTTTACACACTAAACATCTGTGTGCGCACTATAAAAAAGAGCTAAAAAGCATGAAAACGCTATTTCAGCTCTTTTTTTTATTGGCATGCTTCTTGCGTTATATAAAAGTGTAAAAAAATAAAAGGAGTGTTAAAAATGGCAAAAAAAACAATCATGTTAGTTTGTTCAGCAGGGATGAGTACGAGTTTATTGGTCACAAAAATGCAAAAAGCAGCAGAAGAAAAAGGGATGGAAGCCGATATTTTTGCGGTCTCTGCCTCAGATGCAGATAATAATTTAGAATCTAAGAATGTCGATGTATTATTATTAGGTCCTCAAGTACGTTTCATGAAAGCTCAATTTGAACAAAAACTTGCGCCTAAAGGTATTCCATTAGATGTCATCAATATGCAAGACTATGGCATGATGAACGGAGAAAAAGTTCTTGCACAAGCAGAAAATCTAATGAAATAAATCAAGTATGCAGTTGGGGGTATAACAACGTGGAAGATCAACAAAATCTAGAAGCCATCATGGGGTTAATCATGTTTGGCGGTAATGCAAAGAGCGATGCAATGGAAGCGATTGCGGCTGCTAAAATCGGTGATTTTGAGTTAGCGGATAGGAAAATCGCTGATGCAGAAGAATCACTTATACAAGCGCATCATGCACAAACAGACATGTTGACACAAGAAGCACAAGGAAATCATATGCAAGTGACATTATTGACTGTTCACAGTCAAGATCACTTAATGACATCTATTGCGTTTACTGATTTAGCAAAAGAAATCATCGAACTTTATCGTCGCGTATACAGCGAATAAATACAACTTCTTTTTTGAACGGAAGAAGAAAAATTTTTGAACGGATTTTTTATTTTGTTATAAGGAGAACTCTCTTTATATAAAAAACTTATAGGAGGAAGTAAAAAATGAACGGACTATCAAGTTGGATGGAGAAATACATCCTGCCGGTTGCCGCAAAAATCGGAGCGCAAAAACATTTAGTTGCTTTGCGTGATGCTTTTATCGGCATACTGCCCGCAACAATGGCGGGATCAGTCGCTGTAATGATCAATGCAATTATTCGTGATTTACCGCAACAGTTTAACAGTACCTATGCTGACAGTTTAGCAGCAGACAAAGGAATCTTTGCCGTATTGAATGTCATCATCGGAATCAATGGTTTTGTCTGGAACGGTACACTAGCAATCGCCGGATTGATCTTTGCCTTTTCTTGGGGGTATAATCTTGCCCGAGCTTATGGAGTAAATGATCTAGCTGGGGGGATCGTTGGTTTAGCTACCTTGATTCAAGGTATTTCCTTTGGTCCAGCATTATCAGCAGCATTAGATGTGAATGTTCCTTCAAATGTCGCAGATGCAATCAATAGTTCTGAGATTGGTGCAACGATTGCAGATGGCACACTGTCAGTTGGATTATGGGGTTGGCTAAAACTAGATCATTTGAATGGAAACGCTTATTTTACAGTTATGATCATGGGAGCTATTTCAGTCATTATTTTTTGTAAATTGATGCTTGCCAACATTACGATCAAAATGCCTGATTCAGTACCACCAGCAGTATCTAAAGCATTTGCAGCCATTTTACCAGCGACGATCGCTTTATACGTCATTGCTATTATCAATTATATCGTAGGTCGTGTAGCTGATGGGCAACTGATCATTGATTTGGTGCAAAAATATATTGCAGAACCATTCCTAGGATTATCTCAAGGGTTGGGAGCAGTATTGATCGTCACAGTATTTGTTCAAGTATTCTGGTTCTTTGGTATTCATGGATCAAATGTATTGGCACCAGTGCTAGAGGGAATCTGGGGACAAGCACAACTAATCAATATTGATATTTTCCAAAAAGGTTATAACGGAAAAACTGGTACACCAGCCGTGTTAGATGCAATCGAAGATGGAAAAGCTTATATGTGGGTCCGCGGATCGTTCGATGCTTTTGCATGGTTTGGCGGATCAGGCGGAACGATCGTCTTACTGATAGCTATCTTGATTTTCTCTAAACGTGCAGATTATCTAACAGTAGCTAAATTATCCATTGGGCCTGGTATCTTCAATATCAACGAACCAGTGATGTTTGGTCTGCCAATCGTATTGAATGCAATCATGTTTATCCCATTCTTGATTGCTCCAGTAGTAGCAACAGCAATTGGATGGACAGCTACTTATCTTGGCCTAGTCGCTCCGGTATCGCAGCAAGTCACATGGGTAGTACCGCCGTTCTTATTGTCATTCTTAGCAACAGGAGCGGATTGGCGGGCACCGATCGTAACATTAGTATGTATGGTCGTGACTTTCTTGATTTGGGCACCATTTGTCATCTCTGCAAACAAAATGGACCCTGCCGCAGGCGAACAACAATAAGATGAACGTGAGGAGCGGGACGCTTTAAGTTTCGTTCCTCATAATGAATTTTCGAGGAGGAACTGAAATGATTACAATTGCCAGTGCAATGCAACAAGATGAAATCAAAGAATTGTTAGAAGGATACAATGAAGAAGGAATGACTTTTACATTTAAAGAAAAACAAGGAATCAAGCTGTTCTTTGAAACAAGTGCAGAAGATCCGGAAGTTGCGGCTAAAAAAGCAAAGGAACTAATCAAAGCACAGCCTTGGGGAACAGTCCTTTATTTTCAATCAACAGCTGTTTAGAAAATGGTTTAAAAAGATAGGATGGTTGAGATGATAAAAAACGGTTTATTTTTATGTAGTATTGGTTCTTTGATCGTGTTGTATAGTTTGAATCCACATTCGCAAAGGTATGATTTGTATAGTATGGTCACAGGTCTTTTTCTAACAGGATTAGGAATCTATTTCTTCATGAAGGGGAAAAAAAGAGAAGAAGCAAAGGAGAAAAATAACTAATGGAAATCACGAAAAAATTAAATATTCCAGCATCGTTTTTTTACGATAAAGTTATGGACTCTGTCCTTTTCGATGTACGTAAAGCGACCGGCAAATCAGTAACTAGAAAACAGCTGAAAAATTTGGAGTACGTCAAACAATTCTCGCAAAATAACCGGGCTCGCATAAAAATCGAAGAAGTCATTGAAAACCAGTCTTATAAGTTTCGTACATCGACAACGAAGAATGAATTCGTCGTTCATTATCAAATCAAACCATTGGACGATTCGACCTGTGAGGTTCATTACACAGAAAAAATGGAGTCTTATGGCATGCTTCAAAAGTTGAATGATATGCTTTTAGGAACAATCTTGATGTATTTTAAACGGAGACGTTTCAAAAAAATGCTAGATATGATCGAAGCAACGTATTAAATCAATGAAACATGGTACTATTTAGTTATTGAAAAATGAAGTAAGCTAGAAGGAATTTTTCATAGGAAGATAGATCTTTCCTGCGAATCCTCACTAGCTTTTTTGTAGGAAGGGGCAGCAAAATGACAAACAAAGTAAGAGAGCTAGGTGTATCTTCGATTGAGGAAATGTTTGATTTAGCCACTTATGCATTTAATGGGGCAGATACACCTGAAAGGCGAGAACGTTTTCGTACACTTGCGGAGAATTCTTGGAATTACGGATTTTTTGATGAGGAGGATCGGCTAACAAGTCAAGTCATGGCGACCCCTTTTCCAGTGAATTTTTACGGACAAGAGTACCTAATGGCCGGCATTGGCTATGTTGCTTCTTATCCAGAAGCAAGGGGACAAGGCGGGATCAATCAGATCATGGAAAAGATCCTTGAAGATTGCCGTGATCGTAAAGTAAGCTTATCTTATCTGGCGCCATTCTCCTATCCCTTCTATCGGCGCTATGGCTATGAACAATCATTTGATAAAATCAGTTATCAACTAAACAGTCGTGATGTGCCGTTTATCAAAAAAAAATCTGGAAAAATAAAGCGTATGGATTTTGAAGATGCAAAAGCTGCAATCAGAAGAATTTATGAACAGATGCCGGAAAACCAACGAGCTGGTCTGAAGCGCGAAGACTGGTGGTATACGTATAAATTCAAGCAAAAAGGCAATTACCAGTTTGCTTTGCATTTTGATGATAATGAGGAAGCAACGGGATATATCGTTTATCAGCTTGCAACGTCTTCCTTTATTATTGCGGAGTGGGGATTTTTGGATCATGATGCTTTTTGCAGCCTTGTTCGCTTCGTAAGTTCTCACAATGGTGCTTTTGAAACATTTGAATATTCATGCGGCTACGGCGGTAATGATCAAAATTATCTATTAGAAAATCCATTTGCTTCTGTAATGATCACACCTTATATGATGGCGAGGATCGTAGATATTTCTTTGTTTTTGGAAAATTATCCATTTAAAAAGAGACAAGCTGCATTTGCCCTACAAATAGAAGAAGATCATTATGCGAAATGGAATGAAGGAATCGTGGAAGTAACAATCGAAAATGGAAAAAATCATCTCTCAAAAGTAGAACAAACAAAACTCCCAATCGTTCGAGGAAGTATCCAACATATCACGCAGCTATTATTAGGGTATCGTAAAGTGGAAGAGTTGGTATTCCAAGAAAGAATACAGGTGACAAAAGAATATGAAGAAACGTTAAGCTCAATCTTGCCACAGCAACAGCCAATTCTTAATGACTATTTTTGATAAAAAACGGGTGATGACAATATTTTTGTCACCACCCTTTTGTTTTTCATTTGGCATTTGAAGGAAAATGTTAAAGTAAATCCTCTTTTTTCGTAAATTTGAATTTTTTGTTTTCTTTTGTTTTAGGGTTTTCTTTTTTGTGGTCTTGGATTGCTTCTTTCGTAATCTTTTCCCGATTTTTTTTAGATGAATCTAAGCGTTCTGCGTATACTTTTTCTTTTGGCTTATCATTCATTGGAAAGGACCTCCCTACATTATTTCATTCTACCTCTAGTTTATCATCTGTTAAGGACTAGTGGAAACGTTTTGCCTAACTTATAAGCTGATTTTTTTAGCAGATAAGCTTGCAAGTAAAAAACAAACAAGCTACAATTGATTTATTGAAATTGTTCCTGTAGCTCAGTAGGATAGAGCAATCGCCTCCTAAGCGATAGGTCGCTGGTTCAATTCCAGTCAGGAACGTATAAATAACCCCTGTATCCTTTGCGGTACAGGGGTTTGTTTTGTATTTGTGCCAAAAATGTGCCAAACTAGTTATCATTTTTATATAAACTATCGAACACAGTATTGATTTTTTCTTTATCCTGATCTTCAAGCTCTCGAACAATATGAAGATAAGTAGACATTGTAGTTTCTAAACTGCTATGTCCTAAACGTTTCGATACGCTAAGTATATTTACTCCTTGATAAAGTAAAATAGATGCATGTGTATGCCTTAGTCCATGCAAAGTAAATTGCTTTTCAATCCCTAATTCTTTTAATTTTTTGCGCAAATATTTGCTGACGGCGTTTGATGAAACTAATCCATTTTTTAAGTTGAAAAAAACAAAATTATGAGGGTTTTTGATTTCAAAATTCTCGAATAATTCTTTTTGATTGATTTTAAACTTTTTTAAGAGATCAATCGTATGTTTATCAATGGAAATTTTCCTATTTGAAGTTTCGTTTTTTGTTTTTCCCCATTCATTTAATTTATAATTCCATGTTTTATTAATAGTGATGATTTGATCTTCGAAATCGATATCTTCCCATGTTAATCCTAGAAGTTCAGCAAATCGCATTCCAGTGGCACCAGCAACTAACACGAGCATAGGAGAAGAGTACTGCGCAGAAAGGTTTTCTTCTACGAGTTTCATTAAAGATTTAAATTGATCATAATCTAAATATTTATCTTCTTTTGGCTTCAATGAATCTTTTCCTTTGATTACTGCTTTTCTAGTTGGATCAAACGGAATTAATCCTTCTTCTACGGCATCTTTCAACGACGCTCTAATATGGTTATTAAACTTAATAACGGTAGATTTTACATGGTCTTTAGCATACTTATTTAAAAAGCGTTGATATCCCACTCTATCTAAATCAGAAATCAATACCGCTGGCATATATTTCTTTATGTTCATTAACGTATCTTCGTATTTTCTATAAGTGATAGGAGATACTGTTCCTTCTTTATAAAGTTGCATCCAATCCTCAAAGTAATCTGATAATAATAGATTTTTGCGATCCCCTTTAAGGCCTTTGTTCAAGTTATATTCTAATTCGTTGGCGGCATCTTTTGCTTCTCCTTTTGTCTTAAATCCTGATTTTCTTATCTTCGTGTATTTTCCGTCATCTTTTTTGTATGAAATTTCGTATTGCCAACTATTTCCACGTTTGACTAATCTTGCCATAATTGAATCAGCTCTCTTTCTCTGATACAATAGGAACTATAAAGAAGCCCATTGTTTGGGTTTTATTATTTTTTGCACATCCTTTTTGCTTGCCGGCGCAAGGATGTGCTATTTGTCGTTTTAATGGTATAATTGGATGTGTATTAGATCATCCAATCAGAGGTGTTTATTATGATTAAAGTGATTTTTAAAAGAATAACTGAACTTCCAGAGTTTAGATTATTTGTTGATTATTGGTATGTCTGGTTTTTTATTGTTGCATTGCTGATAGGTCTAGATGTCATATTAGAAAGAAAACTTAAGTAAGAGTTGAGTTAATAAATTGAATTCCTAAATGAGATATTTTGTAGCCCATATTTTGTTTGCCGACATCACCTAATACTATGGAGCTAATCGTTTTTTCTAACAGACCAAAATCAGATAATCTATTTAAGCTACCATCTATTAGCTCTTGTGAATAGCCAGACATGCTGATATTTCCAGTGAAATTTTCGTTTCCACGACTCATTAAGCATGCTAACAATTGAATCTCAATCGATGTTAATTGATTCAGTACAAGAAGATAATACTCCTCGTTATCCCATGAAGCGTTGTTAATTCGAAGTAAACAATTCTTATAAAGATTTTTATACATATCTATTTTATTTTGTGCCTTTGATTTTTCTACCTCGTCATTTATCCCTTCGAATATTCCAATGAGTTGGTCCTTGTTCTCTAAGTTGAAAACATCTTCTGGAATTTGATCGCGAATGTTTTCTAATGATTCGTTTAAATTTTTGTAGAATTTCTCGATGCGTTTGAAACGCTTCTCGTTTTTAGACCCAAAATAAAGTGACTGCACAACGCCACCAATATAAGGAATTGCTCCAATACCGCCTTCAACTATTAATTCAAGATATTCTTTTTTGGTTAGTTTTTCATTGCTATTATCCATAGTTACCTCCTATTTTGTCATTTCCTTTACAAGCATTGTGACTCCTGATGGCACTCTTTTGTATAGGTTTTATTATTGTGCACAATCTAACTCTTAGTGGGGCGTGGTTCATTTATTTTTTACTTACTTTACTATTAATCATATCCCATTGAGCATAGGATTTTTCTATGTTCGATCCTCTTGAACTAATTTCTCCTGTAAAAGTTACTTTATCGCCCTTTGTAAAGGTATCAGCATTGTTTAAGTCCTTCGCAAAAATTACATATGAAACTTTAGGTGTTGCAGAAATATCATTCCAACTTTTATCATCGTACTCTTTGTCTGCTATAATGGCTATTCTAGTAGTCATTGATTCGATAACAGTTCCTTCAAAAGTATATGTTTTACCACTAATATATTTAGTAAAAGCTGTATTTTGCTCAGTAGCTGGAGTAATAGAATAATAACTATCTAAGAAAGCACCCCAGTCATGATTATTTGTCTCTAAAAATTCTTCAAATTGAGTTAGGCTTTTATTGCTGCTGTTAGATGTAGTAGTTTGAGTATCAGATGATGAGCTTTCCTGTTTGTTATTGTCATTTGCCTCGTTTGATGAGGAAAGCGAGAAACCTACGGTAGTAAAAATAATCCCGATAATAAGGAGAATCATAGGTGTTTTCTTATTTGTTTTTTTGATAAATCTTACAATTAACATGATTAAACCTATAATAAATAAAACAATACCAGTAAAACCAAATATACCGTCCATTAATAGATCCTCTTTCTCTTTTGATATTGAATATTATAAACCAAGCAATTCTTTTTTCTTAAAATCGAATTCTTCTTGATTAATAATCCCTTCATCTAACAACTCTTTATACTTTTTAATTTCATCTGCACTTGAAATTTGTGTTTCTTTGGAATTATTATCTAATATAGATTGTTGCTTCTCTATATATTTTTTTAAATTTTCCATTTCATTCCAATATTTTTTTGTAAACATAACGGTGTTTTCATCTTTCGTGGCCGCTAATATACCTCCGCGACTTTCGTTTCCGCCTAGCAAGGTAAATTGTATATAACCATTACTCATACCTGGTTTTTTTAATTGTACGGCTGATATATTTTTAAAGGGGATAGTTTTTTCTCCTTTAATACCTTGATTAACTAAATTTATAAATCCTTTTCTAATAATTGAAATAGAATCATCAGTTACTTTAATCAAGGTTTTTCCTGGAGATTTTATTAAAATCTCTTTTTCCATTTTTTCTTCCTCATTTCTGTGATATGATTTTTTTTGTAGAAGCTCATATATGAGGAAAGAGCCCGTGTTGCAGCACGGGCTTTTTTAATGTTTTGCTGAAATCGGTTTTTTTAATAATTCTTGATGTATTCATACATATTGCCTTGCGTAAGAATATTTTTTCTTAAAATAGCATTGGCAGACAGCATAACAAGTGTATCTGAGCTTATTCTGAATAGAATAATACTCCATAAATTTTTCGAGATTAAACTGAGATTCATCAGTCAGTTCGTTCTCAATATAGATATTTAATAAAATTAGAATAGCTATTTTATCTGCTTCTGTTTCAAATTTTGAGTGAAAAGTTGTAGAAGTATCGTACAAAACTGAAAATTCAAAATGAGAGGCGCTGAAATGTGCAAGTTCATGAGATAAATGAAAGGCTTCTGCAGTTTCACCGTATAGATTTTCATTCAAAAAAATGATTCTGGGTTTTGGATAGTAGAAACCAGGCTCTTTCATCTCCATATAAACTACTTTCAAATTGTATTCGCTCAACATTTCTTTCAATTTCAAATACATACAAACCATCACTCCAACTATTCATTTTCCTCTAAAGCTTTAGCAATTGCAATCGCTTTACGCATTGTCTCCTTAGATATTTCTTTTCCATCAAAAGAAAAAACAGTATCGTCTTCTGATAAATCCACATGTTTAGGGGTTTCTCTTTCTTCTCTACCTAGAAGGTAGTCTACAGAGACATCGAAATAGTCAGCAATCCGACTTAATTCATCTGAATTAGGAGTATTATTTTTCCACTTTGCTAGATAACCGTTAGAATATCCAAAATTAATTTCTAACTGCCGTATAGATATCTTTTTCCTCTTCGCCAAGTCTTTTATTATTTCATAGGTATTCATCGATAAAACAACCTTTCTAAATGTTTACAAAAAAAGTTTAGAAAAATACGCAGAAATAATTTGACTAATTCTGAGTAATGAGCTATACTATATCTTGTAAACAGATTTAACAACTAAAAAGACAACAAAAAACACTATTGATATGTAAATGCAGACCGCCAAGAAAGCTTTAAAATCAATGTTTTTATGTCTTATTTAATTATGCTCTTAGTATAGAGTATTACTCAGATACTGTCAATTGAATTTAGAAAAAAGTTGTTAAATTTGTTTACGAATATAAAAGAAAGGAATGAGAAATATGAACACACCGCAAATTTTTAATTTCGAACAAAACGAAGTTCGGACAATTTTAGTAAATGATGAACCATATTTTGTAGGCAAAGACGTTGCGAGTGTTTTGGGTTATTCAAACACTAAAGATGCTTTGTCGCGGCATGTAGATTTGGAAGATAAGATGGGGTCGCGAATCACGACCTCAGGTCAATCAAGAGAGATGACAATCATCAACGAATCTGGTTTGTACAGTTTAATCTTAAAATCAAAACTTCCCTCTGCCAAAAAATTTAAACGTTGGGTAACAAGTGAAGTGTTGCCAGCAATTAGAAAACATGGAGGTTATCTAACTCCAGAAAAAGTAGAAGAAGCTTTGCTTAATCCAGATACAATCATTCAATTAGCAACTCAACTAAAAGAAGAAAGAACTGGAAGATTAATCGCAGAACAAAAGATTGCAGAGTACGAACCTAAAATCTCCTATTTAGATAGCATATTATCTTCTACAGATTCAGTAACAATTAGTCAGATTGCAGCAGATTATGGGATGTCTCCACAACAGATGAATAAATTACTTCATAAACTAGGTATTCAGAAAAAAGTCGGTAACCAATGGTTATTGTGCAAAAAACACATGAACCAAGGATACACAAAATCTCATACAACTGAGATCCCGAAAGCCGATGGTGGCACTAAAATTGTAATGAATACCAAATGGACACAGAAAGGGCGTCTATTTATCTACGAATTACTAAAAAAAGAAGGATATTACCCTCAAATGGATTTAGAGGAAATTGGTTAGAAAGGAGTTTTAGTATGACTGACATTGCAGAAATCACTCAACGAGATAGAGAAAAAATCAAAGAATATGTCGAAAGTTCAAAGTTCTTAACTTACACCATGCTTGCTGAAAGATTTGGAATTAGCAAAAGCTACTTATCTTTAATTTTAAACGGTAAAAAGACTTCTGCAGAAGCAAACAGAATTATAGATTCGATTATCACTATGTACGAATTGTAAAGGGAGGAACAGCTAATGCAATATCTAGAAGCAAAAATCCCAATTCCAGAAGGCTATGTAATTATCTCCCAAGTGGATTATGAGGAGTTAAAAAAAGCTGATGATACTGGTAGATGGATGACGTTGCCAGAAGTGCTAGAACGGATTAACAGAAAATATGATTGGTTTACTTCTAGAGTTTTAAAGAACCCAAGATATAGAAATATTATCGATATCGAGAAAAACAAAAATGGATTTGTCTATTATCCAGTTGAAGGAAGAGACACATATCTATTTTTAAGAAGTAAAACACTTGAATTTTTAGAAACAAATTTTTCGGAAATCTTAAGGAGGCAAGCGGATGGGAAAATTTAATAGAGCGCTAGTGTTCAGCGCACCGCTAATCATCTACGCTTTAGGACTTTGGGGAAGCAGGCAAGCGTTGATAGGAACGATTGTTTACATGGTTTGGATTTTTATGGGGCTTGATGAAGCTGAAGCTGAGTACAGAGCGAAAAAGCCAACCGAGGGGGCTGACTAAAAATGAATAGAAAAGAGAAACTAGAATGTATATTACTATTACTCAGTTTAATTCTTTCACTAATTTCTCTATTGGGAAGTTTGTATTTTTGATATCAACAATTTTGTGGATTTGGGTTCTATTTAGAGTAAATATCATTTTTGTTTGGTGATTAAGGAGTTTATTAAAATTAATTTTCCCTACTTCAAATGCAAGGTAACAAGATATAGCACTTTTAGGAGGAATATTTAGCGGTACAGCTTCAGAGTATATTCTATTATCATCGACTGATCCTCCTTTAGCAATTAATTTCTTAAATGGAGTAGCTGACCATCTGCGGTTTAAGTTAGCGGATGAAAGTTCTAAATTAACTAACATAGCTGGTTCTGTTGAATAGTTAGAAATGATTACTTTTGTATAAATCATATCTGCAGCGAAGTAAGAAGCATTAAGTTCAACTTCTAGTTGAGGGCGCATTCCTTTTATTTTTATCCCTGTTAAAAACGTACTCAATATAAAACTTATTATTGACATCCATTGAAAAATTGTTAAGTGAAAAAAATTCAAAATAAACACCACCAGTTTTTAACTAAATTATACCAAAAAGGAGAGAAGAAATAATGCAAGAATTAGTAATTTTGAAAAATAAAGAAGCTGTGACTACGAGCTTACAAGTGGCAGAAAGCTTCGAGAAAAAACATCAACATGTTTTAAGAGATATTGATGCACTAAAAAAAGATGTGTCCAATTTTGGACAGATGTTTGTAGAAGGTAATGAACCAGATTCATATGGCAGAAATCGACGAGTTTTCTTCATTAGTAGAGATGGATTTTTCTTGCTGGCTATGGGGTTTACAGGAAAGAAAGCTATCTACTTCAAACAAAAATACATTGAAGCATTCAACGAAATGGAAGATGTTATTCGCAAGAATACTGTTCCTCAAACAATTGAAGATATGATGATCTATCAATTAGAAGAAATGAAAGATGTTAAAAAAGATGTTTCCATGCTTAAAGATACTATGCGAATTAGCGGACAACAAGAGTTTGAAATTAAGCAAAAAGGAAATATGAAAGTTATGGGAGTTCTAGGGGGAAAAGAAAGCCGAGCTTATGAAGAAATCAGCAAAAAAGTATTCTCAAAATTTTGGTCTGAATTTAAACGTACCTTTTCAATCCCAAGATATGGCGAGTTACCTCGTAAGAGATTCGATGATGCTGTTTCATTTATTGAAATGTGGTTGCCAGAAACTGCGATCCGTATGGAAATTGATCAACTGAACAGACAACAGAGACTTTTTGGTGATGACAATGAATAGAGCTGAAGCGCTAAGAATAGGGACGGCAATTGCTAATTGCTGGTGGAAATACTATAAACCAATCATCCTAAGCCAACAACATATTGACAAGCAAAAAGCATGGCAACAAATAAAAAAGTGACTCCGCCGGCAAGCAAAGAGTCACAAAGAAAACACATCATAAGGAGATTTTAGCATATGGAAAAAGAACTTTCCACTCTAGATCAATATTTGATTGATCCTGATTGGGGCAAGCCGAAAATTGAGGAAACAAGTGGTCGAAAAATCAGACGAAATCTTTTGACGAATGAAGAACTAGCTTGGGATCAAGATGATTTAGGCAACCATGTAACTATTTGGGATCATGTTTATCTTATCCATCTATCGAAGCATTCGAATAAACCTGAATATATTTACGTCATCGAAGATGGCTTGATTGATGCGCTAGAAGAGTACGACAGAGATAACTTGATTGATATCTCTTATTACGGACCAGGTAAGAAATACATTGCTGAAATGGAGGCAGAATTTGATGAGTGAAATCAAAGGGACAACGAACTTTGAAAAACTTTTTAGTCGTAAGTTAAATAAAATTCTCAAGAAAAAAGGAAATTTTGATTATTTATCTTGGGCTCACGCGTGGGAGATTATGAAAAAGAATGATCCACAGGCAACGGTAACTATTAATGAGTACAAACACTACAGGGTTGTTTCTGGAACTCATCAAGACTTTCTTGTTGAGGAATATAAACCTTTTCTTATGGATGAAACTGGGACTTATGTATCTGTCTCAGTAACGGTTAAAGGACACACGGAAACCGAATTATTTCCTGTTTTAGATTATCGAAACCAACCAGTTGTTAAACCAAATGCAATGCAAATCAATAACTCATTGAAGCGATGCTTTGTGAAAGCATTGGCTCTACACGGACTGGGATTATATGTATTTCAAGGGGAAGATATTCCAACACCACCTAGAATCGATACAAAGAAATTAAACATGCTAGAGACGATTCTAGAAGCTTTCAATGAGCAGATGGGTAAAGATATGACCAAAACCTTAATCGAATATGTTAATGAGCAGACAGATAAATTAGGGCTCTTAGCTGATAACGTTGAAACTATTGAACAGTTAAGCTATGAGCAATGTGCCTTGATGGAGCGAGCAATAGCAGCTAAGAGAAAAGAATTAGATAAGAAGTGATATGAGTGTTTAAACCATTAATCGATTCATATTCAGCGGTTCTGAAAAAGTTCAAAGGAAAAGACATAAGCGCAACCATCAATGAGGAAGTGAACATTGATCGACTAAAGACGATGTATGACGGCTACGATGGTGATCGAGTCATTGAAATTCGTTTTATTGATCCTAGACGTTTCACCGTACAGCAACGAAACTTCATCTATGCGCTGATAGGCGATATTTTTATCGATACAGGCATGCCAACGGACTTCTGGAAGGAATTCTTCTACTTTCGTTTTGAAGGTGTCACAGGGCGCAAAATAAGCCTGAAAGACGAATCGAATACAACTGTGAGTGATGCCAATGTCTTAGCAAATATCATCTTAGATTTCATCTTTGAACATCATATTCCTTTCAAAGAAGGCTATGAGATTTTACCTGCGAATCAAGAATATTACTTCTACAAATGCATCACAAAAAGAGTCTGCTGCATCTGTGGCAAAACAGGAGCTGACATCGATCACTTTGACAAAGCGCTAGGAAGACGAAAGCGCAAAGAAGTTGATCATGCAGAGTACACATTTGCAGCACTCTGCAGAATCCATCACACAGAGAAGCACAAAATAGGTGTGATTAATTTCAAAAATAAATATCAAATCAAAGGGATCAAATTAAACCAGAAAACAATCAAAAAGTTAAATATTGGAGGGGAAAAATGACAGAACATCGAAGTTATTATGCGATTATACCAGCCAACGTAAGGTACGACAAAAGACTTAAACCAAATACTAAGTTGTTATACGGAGAGATAACGGCCTTGTGTAATGAAAGAGGCTTTTGTTGGGCAGGCAATGAGTACTTTGCAGATTTATATGGTGTGAATAAAGAGACCATATCGCGATGGGTAAGTGATTTGATTAAGTTTGGATACTTGAATCGGGAAATCATTTACAAAGAGGGTACCAATCAAATAATCAATAGGTACCTACGAATTAATCAATACCCTATTGACGAAAAACGCAATACCCCTATTGACGAAAAAGTCAAAGATAATAATACATCTATTAATAATACATTTAATAATACAAAAGAATATATAAGAGAGTTACCGCCTTCGAAAAAATCGAAGGCTAAGCCCGTCCGTCATAAATACGGAGAGTATAAAAATGTTCTTTTGTCAGATGAGCAGATGGAGAAACTCAAAACAGAATTCCCTAATGATTACCAAGAGCGAATCGAACGACTGTCAGAGTATTGTGAATCATCTGGTAAGACTTATAAAAACTATTTGGCAACTATTCGAAGTTGGGCAAGGAAAGAAAAAAGTGAACCTAAGAACGCAAGCAGTGGATACAAGCGCACAGGAAGACGAGAGAAGCTTCCTGAATGGGCAATCGACCAAGAAGCCTATCTCAAGAAAAAAGCGCTAGAACGAGCTAATAGACAATCAAAAGCACCATTCTAAGAGGTGGAAAAATGAAGATCGATTATCTAGAACTAATTAATGAAATAGCGAATTATAAAAAGGGCGAGGAATTAGACGTCCTGAGAGACGTATATGATCAACTCGAAGAAGCTGGAATTGAAGGAATTAAGAATGATCGTTCGAGTTGGAGTAAACTCAGATACTATTTCGCACTCTATATCGATGGAACGCAATTAAGAAATTTAGCATATACCAAATTACTATTCATTGATTGTGTTAAAGGCTTGCAAAAACATCTTAATGAACTTGAGCAGGTGTAAACAAGATGGACCTAAAGACATTTACAGCACAGATCGAATTAATGCATCAAGAAGCTTTAAGACAAAGTGTGTCGTACGAAGACAAGTGGCTCAACACATTTCATGGCGGACGTGAGAGCGCACTTGATCAAGTACTCAAATTACTGAAAGGAGAATGTCGGGATGGATAAGAAAGCGGCAATGCAGCGAATTATCGAATTGACTTATTCAGAAGATTGGCAGGAAGATAAAAAAATAGTTGCAGAAGTCCAAAAGCTCGGTAAATCAATGTGGACTGAAAAGCCCAAACGGAGAACGCCGAGAAAGATTGCAATCTGGCATGGTGATCGAATTCTAGTAACGGGTACCGCTAAACAGTTATCTGAAATTACTGGTCTGAGCAAAAATATTATTTGGGATAGAGCTAGGAGCTTATGGATTGATTCAAAAGGAAGACAGTTTAGGTATGTGGAGGAGAAATAATGGACGAACTAATCGCGAAAGTAGAGCAGTGGGCAAAAGATAAGGGATTGGATCAAGCGGATTTCAGCAAGCAAATGTTAAAAACGGTCGAAGAAATCGGGGAAGTTGCCGCTTCTCTAGCTAGAAAAGATGAACATGGTTTAAGAGACGGAATTGGCGATGTAGTAGTAACCTTGATCATCTTGGCAATGCAAAATGATATGGATTTATACGAGTGCTTGGATTTTGCTTATGACGAAATCAAAGGTCGGACTGGAAAGATGGTCAATGGTGTTTTCGTTAAGTCCAGTGACCTGAAATAATTCCATTAATGGAAGAAATAACTGAATAGGAGGATAGACATGATTGATGCAAAACAAGTGCAAAAACAGAAAGATGGAATGTTGATGTTTGAAGCATATGTTCTACCATTTCTTAATCAATTTGAAGTTTTGGAATGCTCTGCCAGCGGAGAAGAATTGGAGTATGTTGTAATTCGTGAAACCAAAGAAAACGTTCAGAAGCTAAACGAATTTCTTTGCACTATTAACTGTTGGGATATGATAGCTCCAGGATTTTTATGTCCAGCTATGGGAGAATTTTTGGAATATTGTCGTCTTGAAGATGCAGGCACTTTGGATTTAGCTTATCTGGTATACAACTACCTAAACATCAACACAGATCATTTGTGGTTTGGCACTGCCGAAAGAAAATGGGTAGTCCGCTAACCACCAATATCAATGAAAAAAGGCGGTTTCCTGAAAGTGGAATTGCCGCCATTGCTGTAAGGTTCTTTACGCGACTCAAGGTCACAGAAATATAAATGCAAATCTCTTTTGAAGTGATCCAAAGCTCTCGGAAAATGGAAGTTTTTTGTTTCAAAGAATAAATGAGATTTGCGTCAAGAACCTGAGAGTTATTTCCAAAAAAGCTTCCAAAGAACCGAATGAGCTAAGGACATCATGTGTAAACACATAATATAGCTCTCCTTTCACGGCTAATCATAACATGAAAAATATTCGATGTCAGTAGGAAAAAAGGTGAATTATGAAAAGAATATTAAATTATCCCGGCAGTAACAGATTCTGCAATTAAACTCCGAAGCTGATGTATCAGTATCAACTGTAGAATATTATGAGCGTGGAGAAAGTCAAGCAGTCACAAATGTAAAAATCGATAACGTCAACGGTCTTATCTGTTTAGATGAAGGCGATAGTATGAATGAAATTGCTGCAGACCATGAATTATCAGAAACTGCTTTAATTGATCAAATCGAATTAGCTAGACAATACTTTGTTCCATATGCAGATACCTGGTCCAAGCATAAGAATGACATCATTTTTCCAGAGGAACAATGAGAGCAACTGATCCAGTAATTATCCTTGAGGAAGCCAAATTTATTTGGACTCACGAAGAGATAGAGCAAGCACGCTTGCTCTTTTCTCAAGGAGTTAAGCCGAGCAAAGTAGCTGAAATAATGGGTCAAAAGATTCTTGATGTCGGATTGCTTTTGCTCCATCTAGCAGAAAAAATTTGATTTGAGGTGAAAATGATGATTCAACTTGCAGGCATCCAAACAGGGAAAATTTATTTTTCTGGAGAAAGCAAAAGCGAAGCCAACCAATGGCTATTGAAAACTTACACGAACAATAAGAAGCTAAGGAAAAAATATCCTGATTTGTTGCTAAAGGATGATCAGATTATGCCGGAACCGATGATTTTGACCCGTAAGGAGGGAAGTTGAAACTAAAAAACCAGCCGTGTGGGCTGGAGTTGCTATTTCTTTTTAATAATGAGTTTTTCTAAATTTAATTCATTCTCACGAGTTTGCGTCCAATAATCAGAATAATATTTTAATTGTTTAAGAGTAGGAATGTCGTCTTCGGTAAAATTAGAAAATAATTCTGGAGAATTATCTTTTTTTAATTGTTCTAATCCTGATTCTTTAAAACGTTGTTCAACGAGTTTTACTAAATTGTTGATATTCATGATAAATCACCTTTTTAAATTTAATTTCGATTTGATTAATCGATACAAGTATTATATCAAATAAAAAAGCTGATTTAGGGGGTCTTACAAAAACACTAAAATTTTTTCAAAAAGAGGAGGAACGGTGGTGAAAGTCAGAGAACAATTCAAGATAGTGAGCGACGAAGGTAATGTTTACAAAATAAAGATCGTTAATATTAATGAATATCGAGAAGCAGATCACAAATATTTGGTTGACTTATACATGAACGATAAATATTTGGGAGAAGGATTTTGTGGAGATTCACTTTTTGATGATGAGCGAATTTTGAAGGAGGAAACAGAATGATCCACGAACTAAAAATACTACCAGAATATTTTGAAGCAGTGACGAGCGGACGCAAACAATTCGAGATCCGCAAGAATGATCGTGACTTCAAAGTTGGTGATCAGTTAATACTACGTGAATATAAAAAATACATTAAACATGAATTACCTGGACTAACGAGACCAACATTTAGTTACACTGGTGACTCATACAAAGCAGAGATCACTTATATTACTGATTACATGCAGAAGTCCGGATATGTAGTGTTGGGGATTAAAGGGGTGAATTAAATGAAAGTATACATCTTAGCTATCACAGAGGGCACATGGATGTTCCCAGTCGGTTCCGGAAAAATCTATAAATCAAAAACAGCTGCTTATAAAGCATTTGAAAAATACAAAAAAGAAAACGGTGGCGGCACTAACGCAAAGATTCTAGTGGCTGATAACTGGCATGAAGAAGGTGAACGTAATTGATTTACCTGTTCATTTTCGTGGTACTAACTATTTTTATGCTAGTAATCTTATTCAAAAAAAGATGAGTAAAGACGAACGAAAAATTCTGGCCAACTTTTATTTAGTATTAAAAATCGAACAAAATGTGTTTTCGGAAAGGAGAATTGTATGGGAAAAACAAAATCAAAGATTAAGAAGAAAAAACGACGTTTGGAACAAAAGGCAATCCAGAATGGAACGGCTAAGAAAAAATAAAAAAGCTACCCCTTTCGAGATAGCAGCGCAATACTATTCTACCATAAGGGGTGGCGTTTGTGAGATTTCATTGGTTAAAAGATTACCAAGAACTAGATGAGCAGATTCTTTACTTAAAGTGGAATCTTAATAAAAGTAAGCTTGAATTGAATCGATGGGTCTGTGGTGATTTAGCAAACGTCCGCATCGAAAAGAATTCGAGAACTTCTTCTTTAGAAGAGAATATCCAAAAGATAGAAAATGAATTGGAATTGTTGATCGAGCAAAAAGAAGAAATGTTATTGCTGATAGATAGCTTTTCTGGTATCGATAATCAAATTGTTAAGATGAAATATGTTGATCAAATGAGCTTAGAAGATATTGCTGAATCTGTTGGGTATAGCTCATCGTATGTCAGACAGCGACATGCAGAAATTAGAAAGACATTGAACTTTTTAGATGAGTATGAACACAGACAAGCTGACCGATTGAAAAAAGAAAACGAAATTGATTTTTACAATAGCGAGAAGTACAAAGAACAACTCTCTTTATTCTAAAATTACACTGTTCACTAAATGTTCGGTCATTGTAGCTATGTAAACATTGTTAGCAGCATGATATTCTATTAGTGTCAAAAAAATATGAAAGAGCCAAGATATCCCAACCGTTTTATTAATTGGTATCTGTGGCTCTTTTATTCTTTTAATTAGTAGTTGGCATAAAGTTATTTCCATTTATAAATTGATCAGCTAAATCAGCATCATAATCAGCCGCGATAAATTGCGCTGCTGATTTAATAAATGCATCCATATCATGAACATCTTTATTAGTATGTCTACGAACATAGTGCGTTTCATCATTACCAATCCAAGTAGCAGCTTTGGCTAATCTTTGGAGTTTAGGAAAATCATTCAAATAATTTTCAATTGTTTTACCTAATAACATTTTTTTTATTTTATCTTCATCCTCTGAATTTTTAGATATTGCATAATCTTTAATTAGAAATTCTAGAGCTTTTCTATAACCAACTCCAGCAATTTGTTCCAATTGCTCAGATTTAGCTTGTGTGGCTTGAGTATAAATATCAACAAATGTAGGAGAAACTTTTTCAATATTTTCTGGTAAATCTATTTTAATCGGCGGACGGTAATAATCTTTAATTAAAATATTTTCAGAATATCCTTCATCTTCATTAAACGTATTTATAAATTGTAAACTATAAAATTTGTTGCACTCATCATTTATACACTGTACTAATACGCCAAAGATTCTATCATTATCGAACGCACTATATGATGAAACCCCAAAATACACATACGGAGTCATTATATTTCCGCAATGCGGACAACTATTTGGCAAATAAATTGTCTCTGTATTTTGACGATCACGATACTTAATATTAACTTCTTGAAGCATTAAAACACCTCGCATCTTTTTTATAAATCATACCACAAAATATCTGATAGGAGAGTAAACAAATGAATGATTTTCATGAAGCGGTACTTAGTATTGAAGTAGAATCAAGTTTGGCTAAAGTTTATAAGAAAGCAATTGAAGCAGAGAATAGTCCGTACAGAGAAAATTGGAATGGTAATCATGCACATGTGCAAGTGGAGAATGATGATTACAGAACTGGAATGAATACGTTAGTTATTTCTTTATTGTCACACACTCTACCCAATCTGCAGGAAACGATTGAATGGTATGAGCGAATGGGCGCAAAAGTAATCCGTACAAATTACAAAGGAGAGAATTAAAATGGCAATGATCAAAATTAGAACATCCATTAGTGGAACAGAGTATTGGGATTCAGAAAAGAAAAGGACAGTAGTTGTTCCGAAAGATCAAGAACCAAATTTTGAAGTAAAAGAAGAAAAAGGAATTTTGAGTGATGGCAAATCATTTGTTGCTGTCAATGGCGAACTCATAGCTCATAGCAGTGAAATTCTTGATAGCGATGGAAACACTGCTGCTAATTTTGATGGAGACGAAGCTACTAATGATCAGTCCACTGAAGATACGGATGAACTGGACAATATGACTGCAAAAGAATTGCGTGCATATGCTAAGAAACATGGTATTGATATTCCTGGTGCTATCCGTGCAAAAGGCGATATCATAAATCTTATTCGTGAAGTAGAATGAAATACTGTCAGTTTGACGGATGCACGAACAAAATAGCAAAGGGTATCTACTGTACTGAACACAAGAGATCAAGCAGATCACGCAAGAAGAAGCAGCAAGCAAAGTCTGTTTATCATCATGAGAACAAACCATTCTATCGAACGCAAGCATGGAAAGATATGCGTCAATTTATTTATGAAAGAGAAGGTGGTCATTGTCAGCGGTGTGGTCAGTTCATATTTGGAAAGAGAGCACACGTCCATCACATTGTACCAATCAAAGACAACGAACTGCTTAAGCTTGATCCAAACAATCTCATGCTATTATGTTCAAAATGTCATCCAATTGTTGAAAACGAAACGGAAGACAAAAAAGTTTTTCCTTCGTATTTCAATTGAAGCCCCCCTATTCATTTTCAAAATTTTTTCGCGTGGGGAGATAGGGTAGCGGGGAGTCACGCGCATCGTTAGGTCAAATTTTTCAAAAAACAAAGGGGGGTGTATACAAAAATGACGACTAAAGCGCAACGTAAAGCGATTATTGATGAAAAAGTAAGTGCTGAAAAAGCTCGTATCTTAGAAATAATGAATTTGTCTGATTTGTACACCATCACTCTTGATCCATTAATCGAATCATACTTGGATATTTTTGAAATTTACCAACACAAATATTTATTGTGGAAGGAAAAAGGATTTCCGGAGACGCAAAAATTCACGAATAAATCAGGAGCTACTAATCAATCAAAACATCCATTGGCACAACAAGTAGAAACTTGGGCAGATAAGAAGATGAAAGCTCTAGATTTATTAGGATTAACAAACAAAGCAAAAACTGGTAGACTAATTGCTGGAGGATCGACCGCAAGAAAAGATGAAGAAATTACACGCCCAGAAGTAAAGCCAGTAGATGAACTAGCAGCGCACAGAAATAAATGGCGTAAGAAGGCAGGTGCTGAAAAATGATTGAACCTGGTGTAAATTATGCTGATTTATTTGCAAAAGAAGTAAGAAAGAAACCTAAGAAGTATCCTAAGACCGTTCGTTTAGCAATAGATCGCTGGTATCAGTGGAAAAAAAGAAAAGATATTTGGTTTGATGTAGATCGCGCGAATGAAATGATGGATTGGGTAGAATCATTTATTGTTCACACAAAAGGAGAAATGGTGGGAAAACCGTTTCTTTTAGAACCCTGGGAAAAATTTATTTATTCTTGGATTTATGGTTGGGTTAAAGAAAATGAAAAAGGCCAAATTGTACGCGTTACTCGTGAGGCTTATGTCCAGATTCCAAAAAAGAATGGTAAAACATTGATTGCTGTCGGTTCATTAGGATATGCAATGTACGGAGAAGGGGCGTTATCAGTTGATTGCTATGCTTGCGCATCTGATTTTGCTCAAGCGCAATATGCTGCCAAACCTTTTGCAGTTACAATCTTAAACAATCCAATCCTACTTGAAGGAACTAAAATATTTAGGGGGCCAAAGGGAACTGTTTCTAGTATTACTTATGACTATATTCATGAAGATATGGCTTACTCAAATAAATTTATTGTTCAAACCAAGAATATTGATAATATCGAGGGATCCAATCCATATTTTGTATTGAACGATGAATTGCATAAACAGGAGAAAATGGAACAGTATGACAATTTTAAGTCTGCTCAGATATCTTTACCACAGCCATTGATGTTTAATATCTCAACTGCTGGGAAAGGTTCGTCGTCTGTTGGAATGCGTGTATATCGCGAAGCAAAAGAAGTGTTGAAACGTGATGATAATGATTCAAACTTTGTTCTAATCTATGAGCCAAATAAAAATTATGATTGGACGGATAGAAAAGTCTGGGAAATGTGCAATCCTAACTGGGGAATATCAGTCGATTTATCTGCTTTAGAATCGGCATTTAAAACAGCGCAACGGTCAGCTCATTCCAAAGCTGAATTTCTAACGAAACACTTGGATGTATTTGTGAACGGCGCGGATAATTTCTTTGAACAGGATCAAGTAGAGCCATGTTTAGTTACCACACAAGAACTTGGTGATTTAAGTGGCGAACCATGTTATATCGGTTTAGATTTATCACGTACACGAGATTTGACCTGTGTATCTTTAAACTTCCCAACATGGGATGAAGATGGTAAAGCGGTTCTTAAAGTAAAGCAACTTTATTTTATTCCGAATGAAGATTTAGAGTTTCGAGAAAAAGAAGATAATGTTCCTTACAGTGATTTGGCTGAACAAGGTTTCGTTGAATTTTGCGACGGAAAAATGATTGATCAAGATCAGATTTTGCAGTACATAGAGGACTGCATGAATTTATATGATATTCAGCAAGTGAATTATGATCCAGCGATGAGTGACAAACTTGTTGAGAAATTAGAAAACTTAGGATTGGAATGCGTTGAAGTTGCTCAATATCCTAAAGTATTGAATGCTCCTTTTGACGATGTCGAACGGTTGTTTTATGAGAAACGAATTCAATTTGATAATCCATTATTCCTTTATTGCACTTTGAACGTTGTAGCAATTACTAACATCAATGGACAAAAAGCGCCAAGTAAACGTCAATCAAAGAAAAAGATTGATGGGTTCGTGGCGTTTTTGTGTGGTCATAAGGAAACGATGAATCAAATGACAGATATTGATTCAGATGAGTTAGATGATTACCTAAGTTCCATCTATAGATAAATAGAAAGGCGGTGAAAAAAATTGAAATTACGTGATCGGTTATCGAATGCAGTCTATTCTTTTATGGAAAAACGTGGATATATCGAGGATATTTTTGGACACTACACACGTTATGGTCAAAGATATGTGACGGATTCATCTATCATGGAATCTTCTGATGTTTATGAATTAGTTCAAGACATATCTAATCAGGTGGCATTGGCCACACCAATTGTTATTGGTCCCGACGGCAACGAAGTCAAAGATCATCACTTACTAAATATTTTGAAGAGTCCCAATGATTATTTGACAGGATTCGAATTTACCAAATTGGAAACAAATACTTTATTGATCAATGGTGAGACATTCCCATTAACGGATAGGGATCAGCTTCATTTGGCGTACGGTGTAACAACTAAAATCAATGAACGACTTCAAGAAGAATTTGAAATGAATGGTCAAAAAATACCTGGTCAAATGATTCGACACATTAAGAACATCGGAACTGATTCATTAAAAGGTGCTGGAATAATTGATCTTGCAAGAAACACTCTAGAAGGCGTTCTGAGCGCTGAAAAAGTTTTGACGGACAAATATACTAAAGGCGGTTTACTTGCGTTCATGCTTAAACTAGACGCCCACATCAATCCAAATAATAGCGCCCAAACAAAAATTGTCAAAGCTATATTGGATCAACTGGAAGGAACGCAAAATGAGAGTGATCATTCTGTTAAGATGATTCCTTTGGGAAAAGGATATTCCATCGAGACATTAAAAAGTCCTGTTGATGACGCGGCAATTTTGAATTATTTAGGTGTTTACAAAAAAGACTTAGGAAAATTTCTAGGAATCAATGTTGATACGTATCAATCGCTGATGAAGACAGATATTGAAAAAGCGATGATGTATCTGCACAACAAAGCAATCAAACCAATATTGAAAAACAAGAGCGAACATTACACCGCTCTTTTTTTTATGCCTAATTCTGGCTATAGAGTGGAATGGAAAATTAATATTTTGGATTTTGTTCCTTACTCAACAAAAACAAATATTGGCTACAACATCGTTCGTACCGGGATTACAAGTCCAGATAACGTGGCAGAAATGCTTGGTTTTCCTAAACAGAATACTCCAGAAACACAAGCTATCTATATTTCAAATGACTTATCTAGGATTGGCCAGAAAAATGCAACAGATGATTCCTTACCAACGAATGATCAAGACTTGAAAGGAGGTGATGGAAATGAAGAAGAAGGAAATTCGCACGATTGACATCACCAATCTTTCAACACGTTCCGATGAAGAAACTCATACGAGGACCATTAGCGGCTACGCTGCTGTATTCAACAGTCAAACACTTTTATGGGATGACTTAAGCGAAGTGATTGTTCCTGGTGCATTCTCAAAGGCAATTAGTAATTCGGATGTTCGTTGTTTGTTCAATCACGATTGGTCCAATGTGCTAGGACGTACTAAAAGCGGAACCCTTCGCCTTGAAGAAGATGAACGTGGTTTGAAATTCGAAGTTGATTTACCGGACACAACGGTAGCAAGGGACTTAGTTAAATCTATGGAACGAGGAGACATCAACCAATGTAGTTTTGGTTTTGTGCCGACTGAAGAAACGTGGGACTACAATTCTGAACCAATGCTTCGAACAATCCATGAAGTGGAATTATACGAGGTTTCTATTGTGCCTTTGCCAGCATACGAAGATACAGAAGCTGCATTAAGAAGTCGTGATGAATTAGAAAAAAACGTCGAAGAAAGAAAAAAATTAATCAAAAAAATTAATCAAGCGCTAGAAGCGTAGGAGGAAAAATACATGGATAAAGAATTATTGAAAAAAATGAAGGCACGTCGTGAGCAACGATTGACTGAATTACGTGAAAAAGTTGAATCAGGAGAATTACGCGAAGCAGATTTAGAAGCCGTGAAAGAAGAAATTGACAGTGTTATTGATGAATTGAACGGAATTAAAGACGAATTAGGCGCAGATTCTGGAACTGATGAAACAGACGACAATACAGATGATCAATCGAATAGTACGGATTCAGACGAAAGCCGTTCTGGTGAAGACAACGATCAAGAAGAAGATTCAGACAGTGAAGATAGTTCAGAAAATCGTTCTGGAATGATTACTCAACAGCAACGAGATGGATTACTTGGATCAATTAAGAACGGATTGGAGGCACGTGCAAAAATGACCAAGAAACAAAAAGATCAACAACTACGAAAAGCATTTGCTAATTTTGTAGCTGGAAATATTTCTGAAGCAGAAGCTCGAGCTTTAGGGATTGAAGCTGGCAACGGTTCAGTTACTGTCCCAGAAGTAATTGCATCTGAAGTTATTACTTATGCTCAAGAAGAAAATTTACTTCGTAAATACGGAACAGTGGTGCGAACATCAGGAGATGTCAAATATCCAATTCTTGTGAAGAAAGCAGATGCGAATGTAAACAAGAAAGAGCGTTCAACTGATATTGCTGAAACAGCTATTCAGTTTGATGAAATTTTGCTTAATCCTGCCGAATTCGATGCTTTGGCAACAGTAACTAAAAAATTATTAAAAATGTCTGGTGTTCCAGTTGAAGATATTGTTGTGGAAGAATTGAAAAAAGCTTATGTGCGTAAAGAAATCAATTATATGTTCAATGGTGATGACGCTGGAAATGAAAATCCTGGTGCATTAGCCAAAAAGGCTGTAGCATTTAAAAAACCTTTAGATCTAACTGCTTCAGGTGCTGGGCAAAAATTATATGATGCATTAATCGAATTTAAAAATACACCAGTGACAGAAGTGATGAAAAAGGGACGCTTTATTATTAATCGAGCTGCTTTGACTGCCATTGAAAAAATGAAAACAGATGATGGATTTCCTTTGTTGCGGCCATTCACACAAGCAGAAGGTGGAATTGGTTACCAATTAGTTGGCTATCCTGTGGATTGGACAGATGCAGCAGATAAAAAGGGTGAACCAGACACGCCAGTTTTATATTTTGGCGATTTTTCTGCATTTAAAATTCAAGAAGTTATTGGTGCCTTGGAAATTCAAAAACTTGTTGAAAAATTCTCTGGTAAAAATCAAATTGGATTCCAAATTTACAACTTGCTAGATGGTCAATTGGTTTATTCTCCATTTGAACCGGCAGTATATCGCTACGAAATTACAAAACCAGTTGGTGGTTAAGATGGAAGAGCAAACTAAAGAATTGTCTTTAGAGGAAAAATTCAAATCACATATTCATTTTGAAGAGGGCATGGATGATTCTTTGCTCTCTTTTTATTTAAATATGGCAAAAGATTATGTCAAAACAGCAACTGGTGGCCAACAAGAATATCTTATTTTGATGGTTGCCGGCATTGCCTATGAATATAGAGTTTCAGAGGATGAACTCGACAAAGCTATGAATGCCATGACGCCATTTATCGTGCAAGGAGCGATTCAAAATGCCGAAGAGACAGACTAATAATCTCAGATGGAAAGCCGAATTGCTAGACATCAAAACAGGAACAGACGGAAACGATCGTCCAACTACAATTTACGAATTTAAGCGTCTAATATTCTATGAAGAACTCGGTGTGACTTCTCAAGAAAAATATTTATCACAGCAAGCCAAGACAGACGTTGTCAGACGAATTAAAGTCAGATGGGATAAATCCATCACAGAGAAATTAAGTGCGCTCAAAATTGATTCTGTAACGTATAACATTACTCGCATTTATACGAATCCCGATGCAAGAGAAATGGAGTTGAGTTTAGCTTATGTCGATTAGCTTTGATGAATTGAAAACAGCGCTGAAATCAACAAAGTTAGCAGTGTTCAGAGACAAAGCCAGATTAGGGACGATGTATCCATACATTGTGTACTCAAATGTGAGTAACAGCAAAAAAATGGCATCCGGTAAAGTCTATAAAAAATTACCTTATTACCAAGTCTCTTTTTTTACACTTGGAACAGAACAGGATTTAGTTGTTATTGAACAAGCGCTGCAAAATGCTGGCATTCCATATTCAGATTTTACAGGTATACAAGGTGATGAGAACGACGATACCGTAACCAACTATTACACATATGTGAGGTGTGTGGAAAATGCCAAGTAATAAGAATGGTTTTTCTGAAATATCGGATTATTTAGGAAACCTTTCAAAAGTTGATCCGAAAAAATTATCGTTGGAATCTTTAGAAGAAGCAGCTAACTTTTATCTAAAGCAGTTGCTTCCTAATATTCCTAAGTCGCTCTTAAAAAAGAAACATATGCGCGATCAAATAAAAGTAGTAGTTGAAAACGATCAAGTGAAAGTTCAATTTGAAGAGACGGCCTTTTACTGGCGCTTTGCCGAAAATGGCACAACAAATCAACGTGCCCAACATTTTGCAAGTGGTACGTATGAACAAAACAAAGAAAAAATTGAAGAAATTATGACTAGAAAAATACTTGATTTATGGGAAGGGTGATTTTAATTGGGAAAACAAGATACTTTTTATTTTGAAGGATTGGACGACATTTTAATTGCGATGATGGCAACGCCAGATTCTGTTGGAACTGCACCGACTTATAGTGAAGTTTTACGATTGCCAATTGCCACAAAAATCGGTGTCAAAGGGAATGGAACAGCATTAGAAAAATGGGCATCCAGCAAAATGTTTCGTCGTGTGTCGCGAGAAACAAAACATGAACTTGCGTTGGATCACGTGGGTATTCCGATAGAAGTGATGGATGAAATCAAAGGATTAGTTGCTAAAAGCGGAGTAACGTTTAGCAAAAATACCGCACGAGAATTTCCGTACTTCGCCTTTGGATTTATTGGAAATATTGAAAATGGCGGTAAAAAAGCAGTTTGGTATCCTAATACACAACTATCCAATGTGATTGACGAAGAGTATGCCACTGCAGAGGAAGAAACAAAAATTGACGATGTAACTGCAAATCTGGTTTCCATCGGACTGAAATACAATAATGTGATGTATGCAAGTTTTGATTCAAATAGAGACGGAGCTTCTCTAGAATTATTTAATAAATTCATTGCTCAACCTGTATACGATGAAGAACAGTGGAAAACATTGGCTAAAGTTGGAGGTGCGGGTTAATGGCTCGGTTATCTGATTATGGAATTCACGTTGAAGACTTAAAAAATTCTGCTGTTGTAATTATTCAAGGCGCAGAATTCCCTATTTCATTTACTATGCAAACGATGGAATTTATAGCAGATGTGTATGGTGGAGATTATTCGCAATTTGAATCTGATATGAACGCCATGCTATCTAAAAAAGAAGGACAAATTTCTTCTGCTAACTTATCGCCTAGTGATCTAAAAATCATGCGTGCCTTGATTTATGCCATGCTGCGTACTGGTGGTTTAGAGGAAGATCCAGAAACTATTTTCAAATTTTTGGGAATGAGTGGAGAGGTGTTGTCTGCTTATAGTACCTGTATGGAAATTTTTGCTAGCCAGACATTTCAGGTGGAAGACCTAAAAAAATCCAAGAAGCCACAAGACTTTCAAAAAGCGCAAGCAAAAAGAAAGAAAAACAAAAAGAATCGGAAGAGATAGGAACTCCTTGGAGTTTTTATATTTACGTTGCTCTCACTCTATTGAATTGGAGTGAGAGTTTCTTTTTAAAGTCTACACCTAACTTGTGGCTCAAATCTTATTTACAGTGGTTACAACAAAACACCGATTTTGAACCACCTCAATCTGTAACTATGGATAAATCGCCTTGGTGGTAGAAAGGAGCGCTAAGATAAATGGCTGGTAAAGAATCTGATGTCGTTCTTAATTTTAAAACGAATGGCGAAGTCAGTTATTCGAAAACAATCAAAGAAATCAACAAAGAAATGAACTTAGCCGCTGCCGAGTACAAAAACCAAGTGTCTGCGATGGACAAGGATGCAACTCAAACAGAAAAATTGCGAGCGGCTAAACAAAAATTAGAAAAACAATTAGGATTGGCTGAACAACGATCTCAAATGCTGAGAGAGGAATATGAAAAATCTGTCAAAGAAACCGGTGAATATTCTGCTGAATCAGAAAAACTTTATAAACAATTACTCAATTCTGAAACCGGAGAAAATAAACTTCGTACAGCATTAGAACAGACGAACGATGCACTTAAAGAACAAGGTGACGTTTCTGTTGATACAGCAAAAAAACTCCAGAAAATCGAAGAAACAGGTGAGAAAGTAAAAGGCGTTGGTGAAAAAATGTCTGTTGGAGTAACCGCGCCTATTGTAGCGGCAGGAGCAGCAGGACTTGCAGCATTTGGTGAAGTTGACGAGGCACTTGATACCATCATTACAAAAACCGGAGCAACAGGTGATCAAGCTGATAGACTTTCACAGTCTTTCAAAAACGTTGGTTCAAATACTCATTTACCTTTACAAACGGTTGGGGAAGCTATTGGTGAGGTAAATACACAATTTGGATTCATGGATAAAAAACTGGAAGATTCAACCAATTATCTCCTACAGTACGCTGAAATCAATGATACAGATGTTTCGCAATCAGCAATATCTGCTCGACAAGCTATTGATGCTTATGGACTAGAATATGATGATTTGAATTCTGTCCTTGATGTAACAACGAAAACATCGCAGAATACTGGTCAATCTGTAGACGACTTGATGCAAAAAGCAATTGATGGCGCACCACAAATTAAACAATTAGGGTTGAGCTTTGGTGAAGGGGTCACTTTACTTGGACAATTTGAGCAATCTGGTGTTGATTCAAGCGCAGCTTTAAGTAGTTTATCTAAAGCAACAGTGGCTTATGCGAAAGACGGAAAATCTTTAAGTCAAGGACTAGAAGAACTACAAGACAAGGTAAAAAATGCAGGTTCTGAAACAGAAGCCATCAATGCAGCAGCAGAAGTATTCGGGACTAAAGGCGGTCCTAGAATGGCCGATGCAATTCGTAGAGGTACTTTGAACCTGGAAGATTTAGCAAAAACTGCTGGAGAAAGTGGGGGAGCTGTAGGAGACACATTCGATGCTACTCTCGACCCAATTGATCAAGCCGATCAAGCTATGAACAATGCAAAATTAGCAATGGCTGACGTAGGTGAAGCAGTCCAAGTAAGCCTTTTGCCTTTTTTTGAAAAAGCAACTTCCTTATTACAGGAATTCTCTAAATGGTGGGGGTCTCTAGATCAAGATACAAAGAATTGGATCATAACAATTGCTGGTATAGCGGCAGCAGTTGGACCAGTACTAATCGTTCTTGGTTCACTTATGGGATCTGTTACAAAAATCGTTGGGGAAGTTAAAAGTTTTATAGGAGTTTGGCAAGGACTTGCTGGTTTATTTGGAATGTCGGGAGGCTGGTTTGCATTAGCAGTTATAGCTATTGGCGCATTAGTTACTGGACTAATTTGGGCATATAATAACGTTAAATGGTTTCATGATGGAGTGAATTCTTTCTTCAAAGGTGTTTCAGATGTAGCTGTTGAAATATTTAATTTTTTAAGTGGTTATTTTGGTGGATTTTTCGATGGTGTTATAGCAAATTTCAATAATTTTTATAATGCTGGAAAACGAATTTTCAGTGGTTTTCTAGATTTTATCACTGGAGTATTTACAGGGAATTGGTCAAAAGCATGGCAAGGTCTAGTTGATATTTTTGGAGGTATTTTCGATGGTATTGTTGCTGTAGGGAAAGCTCCTATTAATGCCATGATTGGATTGATCAATGGATTTATTGGTGGATTGAATAATATAAAGATACCAAAATGGGTTCCTGGTGTAGGTGGAAAATCATTTTCTATTTCAAAACTGCCTTATTTAGCACAAGGCGGTCATCTAATCAATGGACAAGCGATTGTTGGTGAAGCTGGACCTGAGTTACTGACTGCCAAGAATGGTAAAACCACAGTTACTCCATTATCAGACGAAGAAAAACGCAAAGGGATCAGTGGAAGAGTTTCTGGAGGTAGCATTGAACAGCATATACACATTGGCAAAGTCGATGCAAACAATCCATCTGAGTTAGATCGTATGAATCGTAAATTTGCTAAAGCAAACAAACAGGCTATTCGTGATTTGGGAGGTGTTCCTATTTGAGTCGACAATTTATGAATCCAGATGAACCAAATTTTATTTGGAAAAATCGGAATGCAGTAATTGATATGAATTGCATCATTGAGGCAGAGCTTCCAGATATTATGCCGAACAAGCGATACGAAACTTACACGATTCAGGGCCGAAGCGGAGAATTGACGGAGACGTTTGATGACTATGAACCTTTTGATTTGGAAATAGAAGGGATCACTATTCCACATTCGAAACTGAGAGAAGTCAAACGATGGCTCACTGGTAAAAGCCAATTAATCACACATAATGATCCAGACAAGTATCTAGAGGCTATCTGCAGCATGGATAAAGAAGTCCCTTTCGAAAACGAGTGGGGCTTCTTTTATACATTCGATGTTACTTTTCGTTGTCAGCCACTCAAAAGAAAAATCGGTGAAGCACCTAAAATTTTTCATTCTAGTGTTATGGATATTTTTGATCATGGTGACGAAATTGCACATCCCTATCTGGAAATAGAATCGAACGGAGGAGATATAACGATCGCTGTCGGTGATAAAAGCCTAACAATACTTAATACGTTAGCTGCAACAATCGTGGTTGATACTCAGCTTGGAAAAGCAATACAAGAAGGTTTGAATTTATTTACGCGTGGTGATTGGCCAGTATTGCAGCCTGAATGGAATCAGGTAAAAATATCCGGAAAATTTAAAGAAGTGCGGTTTTGGAATAGGAGTGTGTATCTGTGACGCAAGAATTTATTTATGCTTATAAAAAAATGCCAGATGATTTGAGCGTGAACGGAGCGTCGTTAGTTGATTGGGAAGATTTGCCAGAAATCAATCGTGTGCTGAATGGCCAATATCGTTTTTATGGTAACTATTCAAGAAGCGGACAGTATCGCTCTTATTTAAAAAAAGGAAATTTTATAAAAGCGAAGGTACCAGATGGATCATGGCAATATTTTGAAATTTATAATGTCAAAAAGAATTTGACCTCCGTTTCTGTAACAGCTCGGCATATTGGTTTTATGGCCAATAAGAACTTTATTGTCAAGTCGTTTACGGATAACGGCAATGGGTCTCAGATCATGACCAATCTTAAAAACAGTTTGGCATTTGATCAAAAATTTAACTATCTTTCGAATGTAGGGACAACGCACCAATTTACAGCAAGACAAGTCGCGCCAGTTGAAGCAATCATTGGTTCAAATAACGGTAATCAAAATTTGACTGGCGTGACTAGCGCGGAACTTGATATGGATAACTATGATTTGAAACTGGTAAAACAGATTGGATCAGATAATGGTTTTCGGATTGATTTTGGCATCAATTTAGAAGCAATCGAAGAAGAAATTGATGAAGAATCAATTGTCAATAGTTTGTATTTGGTTGGCGGTGTTCCTGATAACGATTATGATGAAGACAAAGAACCTATCGAATATGGTTATTTAGAAATTGATGGAGTAACCAACGAGAATCGACGTATTGCCAAACGTGAAAACGGAGATTGTAAAACAGTTGATGAATTGATCAAATGGGGCAAAACCTTATTTGACAATGATCGTATCCATGAGCCAAAAGCTACTCATACAGTCAGTATGGTGGCGTTGGAACACACACTCGAATACGGTGACATGTATCAAGAGCTAGCGTCTTTACACTTTGGTGATGTCGCTCATGTTAGGGCGAAAGAGCTAGATATCGAGATAAAAGAGCGTATGGTCGAATACACTTATTTCCCAACGCTTGGGAAATATAAGGATATTGTTTTAGGTAATGATTTATCACTGTACACTTCGGCAGTAAATACTCAAGCACAAGAATTGAAAAAGAAAATCGACAATCGAACAGAAACGTTAGTTCAAAATGTGTTGAATGCGACGGCATGGATCACTGGTAATTCTGGTGGGCATGTCGTTTTTCGTCCAGAAAAAGCTCCATCAGAGATTCTTATCATGGATACTCCAAATGTGGCGAATGCAAAGCGAGTGTGGCGTTGGAATTTAAATGGCTTAGGTTATTCAGACAACGGAGTAAATGGCCCGTTCGGTATTGCTATCACATCAAAAGGAGAAATTGTTGCTGACTTCATCAAAGTAGGAACAATAAATGCAGAAGTATTCGAAACTTCCTTTAATGCTTATGGTGATGTGTTAAAACTTGTAAAAGGCACGCTTCAAATTTGGAATGAAAACAAAAAAATCATGGAGCTAACCAAAAAAGGTATGGAATTCTGGAATAGAAAAGAATCCATTGGAACGATCGGAACAACAGATTCAGCAGGAAATCCATTTCCAAATGCTGTAACACCTACACCTCTTGAGGAAAATTCTTTGGTAATACGTACAAATGGCGATGGAAAATACATTTTAATTTCTCCAACTGCAGAAAAAGGATTTGTGTTATTAGGAAACGGAAAAGCATATTATTTCGGTGATTTAGATATTCAGGGAAAACTTACTGTTAGAGGTAAAGAAGTGATACCAGGACAAAATGGCGGTCCATCTGGCGGAGGAGAAACACCTGGTGGGTATCCTGATGAATTAAAAACAGATGCAGAAAAGAGAGCTTGGAGAATATACGATATTTTGTGTAATAACGGATTTACGAAACAATCTGCATGTGGAATATTGGGGAACATTCAACAAGAAACAGGAGGAACTTTTGATCCTGATACTGTTCAAATAGGTGGACCAGCATACGGAT
>OJJC01000049.1_pt1 | contig 45891 bp, 33 predicted proteins | sample 1596231 | NCBI WGS metagenome assembly OJJC01 (sample SAMEA4350120, study PRJEB24818) | metagenome | biome: human; feature: gut; material: faeces | place: Denmark | collected 2013-09
CATTATAATGTAGAGGACAATTATTATTCTTTGGCAAAACATAAAAACATACAGATAAAGATAAGAAATATAATAGAGCCTGATGGTGAATTTGAGAATCTGGTAGAACGGTTGTTTAATGAGGCAAAAAAGAACTTACTATGAGCTTGTTTGTATGCGCTAAATGCGGCTGTATCGATAATACCGCCACGTCTAGTTACTGGATGTTGACAAACGAGTATATGGTGGACAAATTCGACTATGCCAAGGAACTACAGCCGTACAAGGGCATGGGGCTGTGCAGCGAATGCGGGAGGCTGGCTACCAGCCCAGACGGACGTGATGTCGTGGTGCCCGGTAAATGGCACGGGAAGTTCCCGAAGGAGAAAGATTGTATATCAAATCCATAATAATCTTTATTCCCTTTAACGAAATCGTCTATATGGCATATGTAGGACGATCGAGCTGTCAACTGATTCAATTTATCAGGCATGATAATTTTCAAAGACCCTATTTCGTTGGATTCGGACGTCAAAATTCCACTACTATCCTTCACGGAATCCTGATAAATGCTTACATTTGCATTCATAGTTGATAATTGTTTATTCCCATCCGTCCGGGATGGATAGATGGGAATACAAAAATAGCCAATATGATTGTTTTAAGCAATCTACTGGCTATTTTTTTTGTCATACTATATCGGTTATCTTCCCCTGTCAAAGTACCAATTAGCGTCCTCCCCGGACTCGTCCTTATCCCTGCCTCCTAAGAAGAATCCCATCGTCATGCCGTTGGTCATCAACCAGTAGTCGGATGTCTGCTTAATATCCCTAGCCGTCTTGATATTATACCATTGCTTACCAAACGAGAACTTCATGAGCTGCCTCCATAGCTTGCTCTCGCCCTTATACACGCCGGTCTGGACGGTAGCGAACGGATCCCAGTTCCGGGGATCGGTGAGATCGCCTAACTTCCGGGCCGTAACCAGCGGATCTTGCAGCATATCTATGGCGTTAAGCTCCATAAACGGGGATGTCTGGGAAGCGATCTCATTGATCGTCCTGAACCCGATATAGGTAATGAACTGCCCGAACCAGCTATCCTCATTATCCTCCCTATATCCCATCAAGGCCCTTCCTATGGCTATCATCGTAGCGAATACCGCCATATTGATAATAGATCTCTTGATATTAACCTGCTCATAAGGTGTAAGCTTATCATATTCCTCCTTAAGCACGTCATACACCTCTCCCATACGACCCTCGGACATCGTATTATAGACATTCCCCGCCAATCGCCATAATGTCCTCATATATCCTTCCTCGAACTGGTTGGTCTGGAAGTTAAACCCGGCTTTTTTGTATGCCCGTTGAATGGCAAGTATAAACCAGCCACGATGAGGGAGCACCATGTTAAGGATAGCGTTCCGGCTAGCCCCCACCCGGTTCTGCTCGTTCAGGGCGCCGTCGCATATCTGCACCATACTCCTGACCCTGCTGGACAATGTAGGTATGTATCGGTCTATAATATCCTTATTAGCCTCGTTTTTAGCCACGATCTTCCCGTCCTTGACATTTACTAAGTTCCATATGGAATAATCCCTTAAACGCTCCCAATCACGTTTAGCCTCGTTAGCGGACATATTTCTGTCTTTCATCATCATCTCCTTGAAATTGGAGTATGACCAGAACTGACCCTCGTATAGGCGGGTATCATCCATGACCGAGATAATGACCTGCGGATCCAACGGGGAGTTAAGAACCTCCATCATCTTAAACGGCAGGTCCCGGAATAAGGTTCTCCAGATTTTGTTATACGCTGCCGATCGTACACGGTTACGGACATTGAACACGCCTAGAGCCTCTCCAACGACATATAGCTTGTTGGTGCGGTTTATATCCCCGATCTCCGACACGTACGTACTTAACTGCTTCTGGGCTTCCCCATAGGCGTATTTCATGGAGTCCTTGCTTATATACTGCCCTACCATACCCTCCAAAAGGAAGTTGGCCTGCCCGGTAAGGGCGCCGGTAGCCGCGACGAATGGGGAGAAGCCTAAGTTGGATTTGGATACGAATTTGGTAAACATAAGAGCCAGCTTATTAAGATCGACCTTATAATTGCCTATATTCCATTCAGTCCGCTTATTGTTTATCCTAACGTCATAGATACTGGCGTTAACCCAGTCCTGAAACATCCTGTAGGCATGAGTGGCTTCTGGATTCTTTCCCCCATCATATTGTGTCTCAAGCATCATATTCCTATATCCCATAACATCATCCAAAGCAGCTCTCTTATACTTATAAGATGCCGCCTGAAGGGATAGCATAGAATAGGAGTACGCGAAGTCATGGGATACGTCATCGGCATTCTCTAGCTTGCTCAGATAGTACTTGGGGATCATGCGATATTTGTTATCGTTCTCATCAAGCCCTCCTAGGTCTTGTCCTTGACCATGTATGGGATCATCAACCCTCTCGCCAACGATGTCACGTACGGCGTTTCCGATGGCCGCCTTCGGGTCAACCCCGGCCTGCACCATCCTCTCCACTCCGCCCTTGGATATCTGTGGTATCTGGTAGATATTCCTGAAACGCTCATCATAATCCTCCATAGCCTTACGGCTTATGTTAAGCAGCTCCTTCCTCATCTCCCACTTATCCTTATTGATCGTAGCTTCCTCCCCTTCGTTGGTAATACCGTATTTCTTGAAAAAAGCCTCGTTCTTGTACTTATCGAACCTAGGCGTATGATATCCATAACCTAGATCGGGATTATAATTAGGATTCCGGAAGGAACTCTCGAAATCAGCCTCATCTAACCATTGGTTGTTGATCGACAAATCAATCATATTAATATCGAAGCCGAAACGGGACACGCTTTCTTCCTTTGATATACCGCTTTCCATGGCATCAAAAAAATCCGACACCTTATACGTACCGTTATTTATCTTCCTGACAAAATCAGAATACCCTTTGGGAGAGTATTTTCTCATATAAGGATATAGCCGGGTTCTGGCATACTCAATAAGTATACTATTAGCCTTACCCATAGCTATATCATTAGCCAGCTTATCACTGAAATCAGGACCGTATTTTTTTCTAAGGAACGTTGTCTCCATGGATGTCCATGATGGATTCTTCTGTGACAGCTTGGCGGCCATCCTATCTACCTGACTCCGGGAGCGGGCAGACATATGTTCCTTGGCGAATTTAATCTCATCCATTCCCTTGTCGTATGTCACGGCATCCCTTAACGCATTACGGTAGGAATCTGTAACGCCACTCTCCACCGTATCGGGCATATTCATCTCAATATCCTCAGCGGAAGCGGCGGCGTTAATAACGCTCTTAGCCTCAGCCAGACGATCATATAACTCGTTTATCTTTCTTAATGAGGCGGATCCACGTAACCTATCGAAATCATATTCCCCGTATCTCGTGCTATCCCGGTACTGGATAAGCAAAGGCCTTAGCTGGTCATTGATCTCGTTTATTGTCGCCATCGCCTCCTCTACCTTCTCTATCCTTGATGATGATACAGATTGCTCCGTGATCTTATCAACCAGATTCTCGTAATAATCACCCTCCTCGGATCCCCACATATCTTTGGAGAAGCCAAGATGACCACCGGCTAGCAGGAACTCGAACGCCGCCTTACCGCCCTCAGACCGCTCTATCCCACGCAGTATCTCCTTAAACTCGGCTGAAGCCTTACGACCCTCGTTGGTATTCCCGAACTCCTCTGCCCATGCCTCGTCCCATGCCTTGATCTCCTCGGACATCATCAACGCCTCGGACCCCTCTTCCTTTGGCGTCCCGTCAGAATACCACTCGCTCTTAGCTATGGCTCTATCGCGTAAGATATCCAAATAAGATCTCCATGCTATAGGATCGGATTGGAATGCCGACCAATCCACTTTCCCGTCTTTCACGAATTTATCCATAGCCACATATCTGCTTCTGCGAATACGGGACATGAAATCGGACGTGGCTTGTGATACCCTACGTCCTAGCCTCTCCTCGACCTTCTTATTGACATTCTCTATCTTATCATAATACGCTTGAACCATGGGCTTCTCACGATTCTCATCCAGCCACCTATTTATCGTATCCAGATATCGTTGCTGGTCCTCGAATGTCATGGCCGAGATATCAAAATTCTGGATACTTGGCTTGAATATATGATTGACCTCCTTTGTAATAGGTTTATCACCATCATATCCTACGATATCATCACGAGTCTTGACCTTAAGCCCCTTATCAGATAAAAGCATGTCAATAAGCTGCTTCTCGGTATTACCCGTAACCTTTTTAAGGTCATATATATCAATAATAGCTTTCGCCTGCTCTGTCCGATACAGTAAATCGTATTTGGCGAAATCACGGGACGAGTCAAGGTAATCGGAGTTCTTACCATTTATCTTCTGTATAAGATCTTCATTATCCTTTATCCCCCATCCACGCTCTTTCATCATCTTAGTCATCTTATTGATATTAGCCACACCCTCAACATGAGCGTCATTATAAGCCTTGGCAAGACGTTGCCCTAACATGCCTAAGATAGCGTTCCCGCTATGTTCTAACGTCCCGAAAAACCGAGACATAACATTGATATCCTTATGGATGTTATTTATCAACTTCTTTATCCCATCCCAGAATCTTTCCGGAATGTTAAACATCCGGAGCTGTCCATCCAGCCAATCCTCGTTACGATCACTACGGAGGGCGTTTATATCGGACATGGATGTCTCCGCCATCCGTAATATATCATCCATATCCTCTACCATACCAACCTTATTGACGCCATAATAATCCGCCGCCTGATTGTTGACGAATCCACGAAGATTCCTGATCAAAGGCACTATCTCCCCGTACACGTTATCGATAACCTGTATCGTCTCATAATCAAGTCCCTTGTCGCTCTTACGCAAGCTACTGGCAACAGTGACCAAATACTCCACCTCAGCCTTGGCGGTCGCTATGACACTCTTGGTGGATAACAGGTTGTTGTTCTTACTAAGCTCACCCCCGACTTGTCTCACCTTCTCGCCTATATCACGGAGAAGGGAGATGCTTTCCCCGATCCTCTGGCTCTGGCTTGACCTCATCCTCTGTAATCTGGTGTATAGCCTTTCCAATGACCTCCCGTTCTTGATCAACTTATTGGCCACGTCAACATCCGATAATGAGTACATGAGATGGTCGCTATCCTTTAACAGAAGCACGTCAAATGCGCTTGGATCATCAGCTAACGCCGACTCCTTTATCCTATCAAGAACCTTATTCAAGTCTGATCTTTGGCTGGTAAAGAAATTACGTATGGCTCGTATCATCCTGCCAAACAAAGAAAGCTGGGCGTCCTCATCCGATGCCAGATCCTCCACCGCCTGTTCCATGCCCGGAACGAACCGCTGGGCCAACGTCTTGCCTAGGATCTCCCGCTTCACCATCCGGTCTAACTCCTCTCCTTGGTACTCCTTCCCATATACCTCATAATAACGACCAGCGAATTGGTTCCATAATGAAGTTCCCTCGACAGAATCAAGTATCTCGTCAATCTCCTGCTGATTACGATAAGTATCGATCAAGAAGTGAGCCACCTCCTCATTAAGATCCTCTACCGTAGCCCCCTCAGCCAATGCTATCACGCCATTAGCCATATCGGATAACGCCCTAGCGGAAGGATCTACGCCATTACGCATCTTATACTTATCCATATATTCGGACATACCCATCACACGGATACCTAATGTGGATAAGATGTTGGTTATATCGGTCCTGTTTTGAAGATCTTCCGCCTTCTCGTTCTCAATAACGCCACGGACATTGTTTCCGTATAAGGCGTTATCCTCCATCATCAACGATAGCGCTAGCTCCATGAACCCATCATACCTGTTATTAAGTTCCTCGAACCGCCCTTGCCTTAACATACCTTTAATCTCAGACCTGCTTACCGTGACCTTCTCCCCGGACGTAGTGATAAGATCAAGATCATTACTTACCTCCGTATCAAAACCTATAGAACCCAATGCGTTCATTTCGGAGGATTGACTTCCAAATCTATTTTTAAGGCTAGAGAAGGCATCCATAGCGTTATAGATCTTAAGACCATCAGAATTGCCGGCTCCAGTAAGATAATATCTATCCCCTAGCCTTATACGTTCCCCACTCAACATACCTTTCTTGATAAGGTAATTGACAAACCCTCCACGAGTACTTATATCTGAGTCTGAGCTAATACCAAGGACCGGGATGAACGACTCGCTGTTATTAAGGGTTATGGAGGAAGAGCCAAAGAAGATGTCAGCCGTACCAGACGGAACGTCGCCCTCCTCGACACTGCCGGCCAAGAACCCGGCCTCGACCCGCCCACCGGACGATCCTTTTATGGCGTTGGCGTAAGAGTCGTGTATCTTGCCGTCATCCGATCTAAAGAACAGGCGAGGCTCACCGGAATCATATACCAGTCTTGAAGATGGAGGAGTATAATTCTCAATATTATTTAACGGCAAGACATTACCAGAAAATATGATCTCACCATCTATATTTCCACCCTTCACCCTGATATTAAGACGTTGACCGGTAAAAGCGCTTTCCACGGCCTTCCATAACATACGGGCTGTCTCCCTAATATCTATATTCTCCCTGATAGCCCTTATATCATCCCATGACGCCTCTTTCAGTATCGTATCGCCAATATTATCCTCGTTTATGGAATCCAGATCCACCTCCTGTACCGTGGATGTATCTACCACAGCCATATCATTGACATCACCTACCTCTCCGGAGGTAAGATAAGCCACGACATTGTCGCTATTCCCAAGGCTTCTGGCCAACGCCGGGGCATCCATATCGCTTATGGCGGACAAGACCTTGGCTGACATAAGCTGCCCCCACTCGCTAGCGTTAAGTTTGGCACTTATGGATCTGGCCGCCTCCTTATTCCTTGGAACGGATCTCGTCCAGTCTCCGAACTTAGACCTGAACTTATCGTTATAAATAGTCATATAAGCTTCAGCGGCCTTATTAAGGTCACTTACGGTAGCTATACCCGCTATCTTATCGAACAAGGTAGATACCTCTCCGGAAGGAGTCAAGACACGGGTTATCTTACCCTTACTATTTCTTTTAATTACGCAACTCGACATAACTTCATGTTTTTGACAAAGATAAACAAAAAGCCCCCACAAATAAGCGGAGGCTGATATTCTTATATTTCACAAATGGATCTATATCTATTCTGTACTATTACTATAGAGAAAATCATAAGCACAACCACCAGCGAAACCAGCTATATACGCTGCGTGCTCATCCTCTCCGACCTTAAATCCAAGCGACATATTACAAAACTGACATACACTCATGGCTACATGAAATGACTCATGGCAGGTATTTTTTATCGTTATATCATCATCGCTCGAAAAGTTCCAAAGTATAGCGAATCGACCATCATCATCCCTATCCTTTACCAAATTCACAAAAGACGCTTCCTTGCCCATATCCTCCTTATTTCCCCATTATGCTCAGGCTCCATATTCTCGAAACGATCACACAACGTCTTATAATCTAATCCAACCGTGATAATCAAATCCAACGGATATATCACGAAATCAAATTTCTTTTCTCTCATAATCCCCTTAATTTTTCTATAACCTCAAAACACATCTTACACTCAACTCTACGATACAACTGCCTTACGCCATCTATCGTAGTCCAATAACGATTCCCATCACGACGCAAGAACTCACTCATGACCTTAGTGTCAGCCACATCATGTAAATCGTATGAACCAAAACATAACTTACATATATCGTCAAGATCAAAATAAGTAACCTTATTATACGATATACAACGGATTTGTCTCCCATCAGGAATCTGAACATCGAAAACATTTAATTCTTCCATTTTCTAATCAATTACAATTTCCTCGATTATGGAGATAGGGACATTTACGCATACCCCTATAGTTTTTAACCCGCATCCGTTACGCTTGTTCTCTTGAATCTGCTCTTCTGATAAAGGAGTCTCGATACTACAATACTTTGTAGTATTTTCTTCATAATCATTCTCATCCTCCTTATAAGGTCTATAAAGAACGACATCTCCAGCCTTAGCGGCTAACATAACAATACCATGAACATCTTTTTTGATCATGCCGATTTTACCTTCATAACCATGATTCTTGATCAGGTTAATGTGATTTCTTATATCCATATACATAAAAATATGGGATACATATCCCATCACAGATACATACCCCATTATATAAATTAGCGACGAAAAGCATGGTGATGGACATGCGCCACAAATGTAATTACAAATTTTGTAAAAAACAAAGCCATTTTATGGTAAAATGTCCCGGACGAACCGCACACTATAACGGCTGCCCTTACTGCTGCCGTTCACGCTGCCATCTTTGAAGTACACGCGATGCCCGCTGTTGGAGTCAAACTCTGAGCTAACCCAATAGGCTTTGGATGGACTGAGTTGTTGTCCACCAATAGCCGATAATGCGTTATTGACACTCGTCAAGTTCATAAATATTAACGCAAGTTGAGCGCATGATGGGATATACCAATCATCATATCCTTTAGCGTCAGCACTAGCTAAGAACGTATTAAGCACATGACCAATTGTCGCATAGGAAGTATAAGACCCACCACCGGTAGTTATTCCTTTTAATATCTCTGAATTGGATTTTCCATTCCAATCAGATAAAGCCCCGCTTGTCCAGGCAGTAATATTTGCCGAAAGGTTAGGGGTACCATTGTATGAACCCGACTCCGGTTTTAGGTAACCTCTAATATCACTTCCATCTACTTTGTCATAATTTGTAATGCCGGTCTGACCCGTACCATATCCACCCCAATAAAAAATGGAAGTGCTGTCCTTCCCGGCTCCGGCTGTTACATAGCTTTCATTAAGATCCTCATATTTCTCAATCATAAATCTCTTACCTTAAGCGTTAAGGACAACGCCTATACAATTATCGGAAGGTGCGTCCGTTATGCTTCCATCAGGACGGACATAAGAAATAAGGCAAGTACCGTTGCACTGACACGGAGCGTCACTCTTCAACACCCCATACACCCGATTGTCGCTAGTCAGCCACCGTTTCCCGTCGCTCGTGATATAAGCTTGCCTACATCCCTCCTGATTCACCGCAAGCGTCTTTTTAACGCCTTTGGGGGTTGTTATCTCCAACTCAAGGGTACGGTCAAGACCTTTGTTCATTACCGAGCCAAAAGAAACGGCGGCGTTACCGGTTCCGGACCCCGGGCTGATGGTCAGAGGCTGGTCCGTTACCTCACCTACCCCGTCTTTCCAATTAATATTCAAATCATTAGCCATATATATATCGTTTTTTCGTTCTATTGCAAAGATAGTAAAATAAATAAACCCCAACCGGCTTAAGTCGATCGGGGTCTGAGTAAACGAAAAGAAACTGATTATCGTCCCATCATTCTCAATACGGTTCTGGCGGCTGCTTGCGCCCAAGTCCAGCTGTCGTTAGATGTTACGTTAACCGTCTGTTGAGTACCATTTACATCCAAGTTAATAGTCTCCTTGTCAAGCTCGATAGTAGAGTCTCCAGCGGCTTGAACTACCGTCACGTTGGCTGTCTGACCACCAGCGGCGGTTACTTTCAATGTAGCCGTCAGTTCATCGATCGTGACGTTGGCCGGTACGTCCGAGATCGTGATGCTCCAAACGAACTCGCCAGCGGCTCCGGGGTCGTCGGCGATAACCGCTCCGTTAGCCGTAGTCTTTCCAGCCGCCGTGTAGTTAGCCGGGAGCTGTAACGTAAGCCCGTTCTCCTCAGCCGACGTGACCGCGAACGTAAGCTTAGTACTGTTAGACTTACCGGTGATGGTAACATTACCACCTATCTTTTGTACGGAAGCGTTAGGGCTGTTTGATCTTACCGCCTCAGCAGCCGCTGCCTGATTAACTACCAACGCCTTCTTAGCCCCGCCGTTCGTGGTGACTGTAAGGTTGATAGTGCGTTGAAGACGACCGGTGTGTTTCTCACCGGAGAAATTAACCGCCTGATCTCCTGATCCTGATACCGGGTCGACGGTTACGAAACCAAATTTTTGTGATGCCATATTCAAATGATTTAAAAAAATGTCTTTTTATTATGCCAAAAATAATCTATATTTAATTACACGTCAAATATAGGGGGGGGTAGATACGACTAGCCCTGTACAACCTCAACATACAACCCAACCAAGTCCTTTAGATTATGACTAAGAGGAGTCCCGCTATCCCTTGTGCATTTATACACGTCAGCGTTCTGAATGTAATATTTATCCTTAAATATCTCCATAGGAGGGAAATAAGGGATAGGATCACCTATAGTCCCGGCGTGCTCCTTGTCAACAACCTTATATAAGGAGGCCGTATTGAGTCCAGGCTCCCATTCCGACGATAATGTATGTGGCTGGATAACCTCGTAAAGGATATCCGTATCCTCCTTAACTACCCTAAGACAAAATCCTGTATCCACGGATAGCCCGAAATCCGCTCCTTCTTGTCCCCATATAGGGAATAGGACTTTAACATCCAATTTCTCGTTAGAAGATAAAGATATGGTCTTATTATTAACTACCATCCTAGAGAACCTGACAGCTACTTTTTGAGGATCAGAAGCGTCCTTCTCCTCCGCCTGTTGCTGGATGTACGCCGTGGTAACACTTACCTTATCAGGATAACCGGACTGAACATCGACAGCCTTCATCTGTTCTACGGTAGTGGCTATACTGATCTGCTTTTGCTTGTCCCCTAACACCGTTGTCAGATCGTTATCGTACTTATCCATCATCCCGATCAGGATCTTGCCTTCGGTTATATCAAACTCCAGACCCATAATCGTTATCTTACCAACTATAGCCCCATCAGCCAAAGCGTTACGTCTGCCATATTCAGGGATATAAATATTTTGATCATCCAAGAAAAACTCATGGAGATTTTCAGTCTCATAAGATCTCAGCTCCTCGTATTTAGCCGATTTCTCCTCGTTAAGAACCCTTGACTCATCTAATCTAGCCTCAATGATCTCCTTAACCGTGGCTTTAGGATTAGCTTCCTTGAACGCCAATTGCTCCTCTCCCAGCTCTATCCATGGGGCAGGATTGCCATTAATATAATCATCATAGCTATTACCCTTAGCGTAATTATCATCAAGAGGTTCGTCTAAAACCAACATATTGGGATATATTTCCCTGTTTATATATGTATATGCCATAATCTATTCTTTAATCTTGTTCTTTAACGGCGATGCTATACTTGCCTGAAGCGTAGCACCAGATATTTATCTCGAAAGGCTTGTTAGCCGTAGTGGTTATAGAAGTACCACTCATGCTTACATAAGCTCCAGAGTTTGGTATAGCCTGTGTAAACACTGCCGACGGGACGCACCTGATCATCAGCTCCTCTCCTATCTGCATGCCTGAAGCCACGGATAGGGCGGTAGCGGCTGATAACGTAGCCGTGATACTTCTCTTGCTAATAGGCAGGTTGGCTAATGTCGTGACCGTATTAACTCCTATAAGCCTATTCACGGTCTTCTTATCAGCCGCCGCCATCAACCCGTTAGTAGACTCGTTGGCTACGGCGTATGTCGTGTTAGGAGGTGTAGCCCAAGTGCCATCTCCACGCATGAACCTGGATGTACTACCATTAAGCTGTCTCAACAAGCCGTTAGCTGTAGTAGAGGCCAATCCGTATGTGGTATTGGTAGGTACGACCCATGTTCCGTCACCACGAAGAAAAGACGTCTGTTTGCCCGCAGCGGGGGCCGGTACCAATCCCGCAGCACCAGCCGCTGAAGCCGTAGCTGCCTTCATATTGGCGTAAGTGGTATTAGTGTCTTTATAATAAGGGACACCACTGACAATAGGACAGGCGGTATAGCCAGAAGCGCTGGTTACCGTACTCCCGTTCTTTACCAGACCTGTAGACCCATTAGCTCCTACAACACCATACGTCGTATTAGTGTCTGTCCAAGGCACATTGACATACATCTTTCCGCTACCGTCCAGTTCTACCGGATAATTCTTGCCATTCTCCGCATATCCAATCATTACCAGCCCAAGGGTCGATGTATTGGCCTTGGCGTATGTAGTATTAGTAGGGACAACCCACGTGCCATCACCACGTAAAAAAGAGGCTTGTTTACCTGCGGCTGGGGCGGGAACCAAACCGGCCTTTCCCGCAGTAGAGGAGGTTGCCGCCCCCATATTGGAATATGTGGTGTTGGTATCCGTCCACGGGACGTTCACGTACATCTTACCACTACCGTCAAGAGCAACGGGATAGTTCTTGCCATTGGCAGAGTATCCAATCTTAACAAGACCTAGATTATCGCTCGTGGCTTGAGCATAAGTCGTGTTATTATCAGTCCAAGGGACATTCACATACATCTTCCCATTAGAGTCCAAGGATACGGCGTAGTTCTTCCCACTAGAGGAATAACCGATCTTAACCAATCCTAAAGTATCAGCCGTGGCCTGATTATAGGTCGTATTATTATCTGTCCATGGGACATTAACAAAAGCGTTACCAGAAGCGTCAACCTGTAACTTATAGTTCTTGCCAGAAGTCGTGTATCCTACCTTTACGCCACCTAAGGTGGAGGCCGCCGCCGTAGGTGGAGCGAAGGTGCTAGGTTTGCCGGTCACTCCAGACCATGGCACAGATGACGCCGAACTTGCCGTATAAGGCTCGTAACCATCCTCGGTATTCAACTTACTATCATCCTTGACCAGATACATCTTATTCGTGGCCGTTACCTTAACCGTGTCCCCGACCTGAGCCGTGGCTGTAGTAAGTTTAAACCTTGCCGTATCATCAGCAACCACGACCATTCTCTCTAAGGCTGCTTTAGGCAACCTGTCTATATCAATGGTACCGGACGTGATCTTAGAGGCGTCGAAGTTCGACAATGTCGTGGAGATAGTAACATTACTTCCAAAGTCCGATGAGACTCTACCGCTAACAGCCCCGGACAGCACTATAGTCCTAGCTGCCTGTAATTTTGTGGCGGTAGGAGCGTTATCCGTCTTAAGAGCGTATTTGGAAAGATCAATATCATTAGCCTTATCCAAAAGCTGCTCTATCTGCTTGCCATTATATTTACCTTGAAAATCTTCCATATCATAATTATTTTTGCTCAAATATAGCTATATACATACACACCAAGAAATATAGGGGGGGGGAGATACGGGTAGTGTTAGAAACCACCATCCCCGTGCAGGAATCCGCTACGGAATATAATAGCCTTGTCTTTAAGTTTCTGGACAGACTCCCATTCCCATTCACCTTCACAAGGCTTAATGACATACTTATTCCCCCATGTCTTAAATTTCCTCTCTATAACGAACATCTCCGGATCATTAAGGACATGGAAGATACTTCCTACCGGGAAATACTTATCCGTCCTTAATATAACACGATGATGCTTCTCGTCATATTCAGGATCACCCACGATACGAGCCTTATAAAACTGAAAATCATTTAACGTCCGATCCACAGGTTCTATCCAATAATACCCCTTACCCATTGCTATTCACGTTTATTTATCTATATTTGCGGTGTAGTAGTAACTCATAATGTTTTAAGTGATTTTCAACCAAGGGGAAGGGTGTCCGTGAGGATATCCTTTTTTTCATTCCCGCCCGCCCTACCTATGAACAAAAAGATCTACCTCGAACAAATGTAATCATAATAAAGTTACGGGCAAAAAGAAACCCCATCGGTATTCTATCGCCGACGGGGTTCTTCCAACGTTGTATCAAATCATATCATCTCACTCCATTTGATTGTGTCACCGACGAAGCACCTCACCGCCAGATACCTTACGAACGCCGTCCCTTCCGGGGCATCAGGGTCTTCCAGATAAGCCAAGACAGCCTTGACTATTTTCTGGTCGCAGTCCAATACCTTAGGAAAGTAGTCGCTATAGAACATAGCGAACAGATATTGGACATCTCCCCAAGTGGCGTTATCAGGTTTCTTGGCCCCGCATTTATCGAACATCTGCTTAGCATCCTCCATCGTCCATCTTCTCTTGGACCCGTCGGCGTTAAGCATCTTATCGGCGGCCTCCCTAGCCAACTCCTTGGAAAAGTGATATCCATGGGTGTCTATATACCGCTTATAATCCGGGTCATCAGCGTCTGCTCCTCAGTAGTAACGACTTCTCCTACCTCTACGCATATAAGGTTCCGTACCATCGTACTCGTCACGGATGTCACGCTCGCCAAACCATCCCTTACGGTACATCTCATCCTCCCGCTCATGATGTCTTTGACGTTTCTCAAGCTCCCGCTCGTTACGCTCCAGTTCCCTCTCGCGTCTTTCGAGATCACGCTCACGGCGCTCAAGCTCCTCCATCATCCCGTCACGTTCCTTACCGTAATGATCATATACGCCACCATCGTAACCCATATAAGTGCCGTCGGAGCGGCGTGAGCGTCCCCTACCGCCTCTGCGGTCGTAGATCTCATCATCATATTCCTCTTGGCCGTTGCCTAAATCTATAACTCTCATCTTAACCTAATTTTTTAATTAACAACTCTTTTAACTCATCGAAAGAAGACCCCATCCTATCGACCTTCTCCTCAAGATTCTTAATCTTTCGGTCTTGATCCTTAGTCTGCTTAAAAGTGGGATTGATATCTTCCAAGATACTGTCGCATGCCTCTATGATCTCCTTATTCTTATCCACGCTATTCACGATATCCGTACTGGTTCGTTTCATGGCGTTCAGGTGGTTCATTATCGGATCCACGGAGCAGGCTAGCGTAATGCCGTTGGCCATAGCCACGTTCTGATTCTCTGGAACTACGTATGTCATGGACTTCCCGTCCACCTCTATAGTAAGATCCATAACCCGATCTTGCAACTGCTGATACTGACCTAACTGGGACTGGGCGAACCTAGGCTCCGAGACGTTAACCACCGTACCCATAAAGAATTTAGGAACCCCTGAGGTGTCCAACGTATAAACCTGATATCCTTTCTTTAAATCCTTAAACATAATAACGATCTTTTTAAATGGGAGGGAGGTTACCCTCCCTATTCTTTCTTAGTAAATTCATGCGCTAGGGGCGGTAGCCGCCGTAGCCGTATGACCTAACATCCTAAATACCCCGGTGCATTTGTTATAATACACAAGATGCTCGGTGTAGGCTCCTACTATAGGATCACCAGAAGCCACGGGAGTCGTAATATCCTGTCCTGTCATATGTGCCCCAACCTTATCCACTATAGGTGTCTTGTTAACGATAACCCCGGCGTTGGATACCGTAACAGGAGTGGTGGTGGATAAGCCAGACGGAAGAACGATCGTGGCGGGATAACTAGCCTCTGTCTCCGTCACCGGATGACGGACTTTCCATAACAATATTCCTTCCGGAGGTAGTGAGTTCCACTGACACGGATTGATGCCAAAATCAACCGTAGGTTCGGCCGCAGAAGCGTCAGATACCTTTCCAGTAGTGGCTACTACCGGGATGCCTCCCCTGTCAAGACGGGAGGAGGCGAATGAACCGATCATATATCCTCTGAAATCAGCCATATTGTCCCCCTTTCTTATAATACGGCATTAGTAGTGCCGCAAGCGCATCCACATTCGTTAGCTACCCTTACGGTAGGAGTATAGCAACAACCCGGGTTCTGTACGACGTAAGCCGGAATCGGGGCCTTTGGAGCTAACTGACTAACGATGTTCTGTGTCTGTTGTTGGGTGATGGCGGAAGTAGCCAAAGCCTGTTTCTCCTCACGAAGCTGTTGGATAGTATTCTGCATCTCACGCATCTCAAGTTGACAGAACTTGTCATTGATAATCTGGGTCTGAGCGTCAATCTTAGCCGCCAATACATTGGTGTTGGAATTAGCTGACTGGATGATATTATTGAACCCGTTCGTCAAATTGTTCTGTAATACATTAGTTTGACCGGTAATAGCCAATTGGTTCTCATATCCTTGACGTGTAATAGAGTTCTGAATATTGCAACCCATCGTATCCAACGAATGTTGAACGTTATTGAATCCGCTAGCCATAGCGCTTTGTAAGTTGCAGCAGCAAGAGCTGATTTGGTTACCGATCTCACATCCTTGTTGCTGTACGGCGTTAATAACGGCCTGAGAAGTCATACCTACCTGACCAGCCACCTTATCAATAGCGCCTTGTACGTTACAGATAGCGTTTTGTAATTGAGAGGTAGAACAGTTAAGGGCGTTAGAGATCTGATCAATAGCGCTTCTGTTACCTTGGATAGCCTGCATCAATAGCTCACGGCCATAGTCGTTGTTCAATTGAGCCGGAAGACCGTTAGCGCAACAATCATTTCCATTACCACCAAAACCATTTCCGAAACCACGTCCGCCCCATAACCAGAATAGGACGATGATCCACAACCACCAGCCGTTAGCCCCTCCGAACTGGTCTTGGTTGTTACGACCGTTCATCAACGCAGCGACTAAATTCGGATCCATCTTATTACCACCCAAAAGGCTGGTAAACATACCCGGAATCATAGATAATAAACCATTAGCGGCGCTACCGCTCCCGGAACCCATGCCGTCTAACAGCACGATTTTGTCTCCACTTGTACCCATGTCTATTTATTTTTGAATTAATAATAACCCCACCTGATGGCGGGCGTTACAAAGTTCAAAAATTAATAATCCTAAGATCGTGATATATGTCATCATCAAGGCACGTCATGTCATGCAGTTGGTATTAATAAGAACCGGTACAAGACAAAAAATCCGGGACGTATCACTACGGCCCGGATTCATGCAAATCTATAAATTCAATGTTTCAATGCTCGAAAGAAAACGTCTCACGACGCCAAAGAGAGATTAACCACACGGAAAATCTCGCATTAATTTATTTGTATTAGCAGTGTATTCATTAATTATCTTACTGGATGAGGGATTATCCTCTACCCTTGATAGACGGTTATCGTCACTCCTTACCGTAACGTCACCTATCTTTCGTGCCATACTATCCTGATATGATGATGGATCGGAGTATATAAGATCATCGACGAACCTGTATATTGATCCATCAACCGTCTCTCCTACCTTCTCATATAGGCCAGATTGGAAAGACACGAAATCGTCGTACCTCCCACGAGCCAAGAACGAACCGTCCGGTCTCGCCTCGACACCGCCGTTGACCTCCCGGAGCAGACCCGGATTCCTTTGGTATAGATATCGATAAAAACCGACATCCATCATCCTGTCCTGTCTATCCAGATAGAAAAGATCCCTCATGCTGCTGTCGCTGGACTCGATAGCCACATTAAACAAGAGATCTCTTACTTGACCATCCGGCAACGACATCTCCATGTTTTTTAACGTACCTCTGTCATGGTGGTTCAAAGATACGTTATAAAATCCATTAAAATCAAGGAAACGCAAGACATTATTATATAAATCCGATTTTTTTAACCTTTCCTTGATCTGGATCTTCCTCAACGATGTACAGGATTTGATAAAATCCCGATCCCTCCCCTGTCTAGCCTCGTATCTCCTGAACTCCCGATCAATATCGACATCATCCACCTTAGAGATAACGGGATGTTGATATATCAATCTGGCAAGGATCATACTCTCCGTATTGGAGGATGAGATGTTATCCATAACCAACTTCTTGATATTATCCTTGACCACGCCAATATCAGATCGAGAAGCCCCTTGGGGGAGCACGCCTGTCGGTAAGTACGAGGGCTGGGCTATCCCGATATCAGCCAGCACCTCATAGGCCTGATCGGTGTCGGTTATCGGGGTCGTGTTATGGTATGTATTTCTACCTACATACAACATGTTCCTGTCATACATATCGGAAGGAGATGTTTTCCCGGACCTTACATACACCATCCTATCCCCGGTAAAGTAAGTATCCTGAACCTCATATATCGGATTCCCTTTCCCTGTTATCCTATCAAGATCGGAAATAAAGTCATCATATACCGGATCACCATTCTGTATAGAAGATAACATGACATCCAACGATGCCATAAGGTCACGGATATCCTCCGGCCTAGATATAACCATCTCATCGCTAATCGCCTCGCTTATATCAACGCCCATATCGGAAAGATCCATGGCTATGTCATATAGACGTCCGGCAACATCCTTGATGTCCTTAAAATCGTCCATATTGATCATTTCCCCAACCTTATCCCTTAGACCTTTCATGTCCTTAGGCATACTGATATACGGTATGGTGCTATTGGAATATGAGTCGGTAATCGTATTCCCATCCTGATCCCTGACCTCCATACGGGTCATATTACGATATGTGTCATACATCCGATCGGCGTAATCCTGATCCTCCTGATACCGGAGCGCCAAGGAAGGGTAGGGGATGGAGGCGAAAGCCTGATCGAACTCCCGGCGGTCGCTGATACCGCCTACCGCCCTCATGATCGTATCCCTTACCTCCATTGGATTCAAGACTCTTCTCTTTCCCAATGAATCATACGCATCCTCATATATCATATAATCATCACCAAGACCTGATTCGGAGAACAAGAAATATGTATCCTTCTCATTGAGATCCCCCTCAGACATAAAATCGACAATCCTCCTCATCATATCCCTTACCCGCTCATACTCCGATCGGTTAGTCATGATATTATCAATCTCATCAGCGCCATACATCCCAGATCGTTCAAGATTATATCTGTTGATGAATATATCACCGCCGGAAAGGAAGTTAGATACGATCATATCATTAAGATCATTGATATTATCAACGCCCAGGGAAGTAATGGTATTATTGATATCCTTAACCTCGTCAGCCATGAAATTACCCACAGCATAATTCTTTTGTTTGATAAAGGACATAACATCATCATACCTAGGCTCCCCATTGCTATCTAAGTCGTATTCTGATGGCATGGACATCCAATCGCCAAAGAAGGACACGAAGTCGGGGGAGTAGGCCGTACCCCAGACCGATAAGGCCTGCTTCTGGTCGCCAAGCACCTCCATCGCCCTTTGGTATAATCCGGATGGTTGGTCGTTCGGGGCAAGGACATTATCTACCCCACCCTCCTTATTTTTTATAACATAACAAGATCTACCCATAGCTAAATCGTTTTGTTACAAAGATATGAAAATCCCGCCTACTCTCACGAGCGGACGGGAGCCAAATAACAATAATAACAAACCTTATGTTTCTATTGAAAAGTAGAAATCATTTTGCCGATCCTCACGGACAAACAAAAAACTCAATCCTAAAACTATAAAAACGAAACTTATTGTTTAGCAAAAATATTTTTATCCGATCTACTGAGAACCCTACCTTTCAACTCCAAGAACCTAGGCATCCATTCCCTAGATATCTTAGACACGATCCACTGGAATCCCTTAGGAGTCACATAGACGGTGTTAGTCCCATAGAACTCATCGTCATCACGATACCTGTAACGAGCGTAACCACGATCTATCATCCTTTGGGAAAGCAACCATCTCTTACCGGTTTTGGCGAAGAACTTATTATCCTCAAGCAATATACGAAGATTCTTCTCCGCTATATCATACCCATGAGCCTCCAGCTTTTCCCGAACCTCTCTGATCAACATATCTGTCTCTTGGGCTATTTCGGCTGTCTTAGCAAACTCAACCATAGGAACCTGTTCTTTGATGATATTATCAGATATCCTTTTGGCTTCCTCTGCCGCTTTTTTCGCCTCAGCTAACGCACGCTTCTCCTTTTCCGATTTAAGTAAAGCCTCTAATGCCTCTATATAATCAGATGGAAGTTCATTCTTTGATGGCATAGAATAGGAGCCTGTTTTTCTAATAGAAGGAAGAACCTCCGATGTTACCCATTTTTGAATTTCTTGGCAGATTCCATCTTAGATGACATAATCAAAGAATACATCCCTGATTCATTGATTAATTTGATCTCCCTAACAGCCTGATTTATAAGGGGGTTTATTTTAAACCCCATTGATTTACAATCACTTGTAAGAATGATAGAATCCTCATCATCAACAAACCTTTTTACAGCGTTCCCTAAGTTTTCATAACCAAGACATCTGGCTATGTCATTACCAACAAACCATGGATTGCTTTTCTCGTCTAATAATACTCTTACATCCCCAAAATCAGGATTCTCAAACAATTTTAAATTATCATCCATAATATAAAACAACGAGAGCCACCAGCGTCCGTTACTCCACTGATAGCTCTCATTTATCGCCTACGCCTAAGCGATATTAATATCTTCTTCTGGTCTAGCAACGGATAGACACCGCAAATATAGACACTCATTTTAAAACAACAAACAAATAGGAGATATTTTTACAAAAAACGTAATCAATTATATTTGTCTATCATATAGACGAAATATAACTATATCTATCCTCCATCATCATCACCACCTTCTTAATATCAGATAAAGTTAATTTCTTTATCTCCATATTCCTACTATCCATCCTGACGAAAGAGTCCTTGAACTCCTGCTCGGTTATGGCATCCAACCTAAATAGATTGTATTTTATAAGTAACTGGGTTACGTCAAATATCAAGATATTAAGATCAACATCATCTTTCAACTCATTAAGTAGATCGCGCATCATATCCTTAATAGCGTCAGTGTCAAGTTCCAGCTTCTCGGCTTCCCTCATCAACTTCTTAATGATGCCATTGTACTCGATTATGATATTAGCGTTATCATCATCGGTAGGCAGAAGAATATCCATCGTACATTCTATACCAACCTTATCACTAAGCCTTTTATTGAACTCAGTCATATAATCGAAAGCCTGACTTCTGCTTAAAGCGTATGTATGGTCAAGCAACTGCCTTTGTCTGTTATTGACAAAATAATGACTGGTGTATAACATCATCAAGACCTTCACTCGCTGGATGCGTAGGTCTTGCATAATTTTCCGATGTAAAAAACTATCTAACTGCATAATATAAAGAGTCCCCACCGGGGCCATCACACACCCGACAGGGACCAACTTTTAAATATCTTACTCGTCAGGTGATGGACTGACACCGCAAAGATAAGACGAATAAATTTACCTAGCAAGGGTTTTCCGCTTCATTTTCCCCTGACACTACGTTTCCGTCGGAAACCAAAGACTTATCCTCTGCCGCCTTCGTAGGCGAGGCGAACTCCGATTGGGAACCGGGCGGGTTGACGAACGGGGTCTCCGTATCCTCGAAGAACGTCTCATCCCTCCTAATACTCATCCTGAACTTAGGGGCTATGAAAGGATCGTTATTAAGATCGATGTTGATCGTAACGTCATTCATCAAAATATCCTCCTTGGTCCTAGAATCGCCTATCCATCCTCTTACGTCAGCGGTCATAGGCATCTTACTAGCGGCTTCCTTGACATCCTTTAGCCGTTTCTTGATAACATCCACGTCTTCCGCCAACGGAATCATATATGTCTTGTTATCCAGCCCGGATCTGGCTATAGCGTTGTTAAGATCCATTATATCATCAATACTTACTCCGCCACCTAGACCCTCTATAATTCTGTCAGCCATTGATCCGATCATGGAAGAGAATGACGATATATCCTGATTTTTCAACCTTACGGGATATAAATAATTTCTTCCGTTCCCTGTTTTTATAGCCACGACCGGGATACGCGAATTTTTATAATCACCATATTTATCCCTGACGATAGCCGTACAAAACGGGAATATATTATACTTGATATTATCCCTCATCGTAACCACCCCATTCTCTATATATCCTACACTCTCAACCTTGCCAACCGTCTCGTTGGTAAAATCATTCTCAGACACCATCAACGTACCATTATCATCACTTACACTGAAGTTCGGTCTTCCCGGCAAAACGCTAGTGACTGCACCTGTAAACGGTATATCAATCTCTCCAGCTACAGATCCTACATTATCCCTATATAACTCAAAAGCCCTACTCCTTAAATCAGCGTTACTACCTTTTGAGTCTGGATCATTGGCCTTAAGCACCGAGACGAAATTACCGTCACCATCCACGATCTTAATAACCATATTATTAACCAAATCACTACGGGCAGACTTGGTCTCGTCAGAATTAGGATCAACGGCATAAAGGCTATTGTATTTATCATACAATTCCTTGGTATAAGGATCTAACATATCTACCTTAAACCTCACGATATCGTTCTTACGAAGACTAGCCGCAGCTTCTTGATTTATCGACTCATTATTAGAGCCAAATGCATCTCCTGTATAATAAGGAACAACAGATCCATCCTGCCCCTTGCGATACACCATGAACCAGTTGGAGGTCGATAAGGCGGTCTGCCGCCCCAGTATGACACCGGTAGCGTTCTCGAAAGCCTGAGCGTCATCCTCGCTTATCATCCATCTTGAGTGGTTATTCGACTCTATAACAGTAAATATGTCGGTTCCGTTGGTGAAATCCATCACCCTTCCATTATCAGTATCAGTGGCATCAGATCTTTTAAGCCCAAGACCGTCCATAAACCTGTCAAGTCTCATTCCGCCAACTTCATAATACATAACCCCACCGATCTCTCTCTTCTGGGCCATCAACACCACCGGATTCTGGGCGGCGTTAACTTCCGTCCTGCCGGTGGATGTCCCGGGTTCGCTCTCTGTGAGGACATCACCCATAGGTATAGACTTATCGTAATCCTTGACAACCATACTTCCATTATCATACAGCCTCATCCATTCCACGAACTGGAGAAGAGGCCCATCAGAATAGTTATTGATAATATCAATAGCCTCATTAAGTTTATCCTGATCAACTTCATTCCCGTTGTCAGCATCATTCATAAGATCATTGTAAGTCTGTATAGCCTCCTTAACCTGATCCTGATCAAGACCATTAATGTTCATATCTATGATATCATCAATAGTATCCCTGATGTTATTTAAGACGTTATCGTTGGTATTTAACCTATCTATCATTGACCTAATCTTATTAAGCCTAGCTATAGGATTATCGCCAAACCCATTTACAAGATCATTGATACGATCCTTATTATTATCATATATCTGCCTCTCCCTAGGAGATAAGATATCCTCATTACCGTCCCATATCTTTATAGCTATATTATTGATTCTATCATCAGAAGGATTTATGATATCCTCATTATCAGGTACATTCTCAACGATACCGCCCTCATCAGCCTTGATATCATTCTCCATAGATCTGGCGATCATATGATTATAGGTCTTGAACATAAATGCCTCGTCCTCTCCTATAAGACCATCTTGATAAGCCTTATCTATGGCCTGATCATTGGCATAAAGGGAGTTGGCATCAGGATCATCGGTATTCCTGAAATCATATTTACTATCATCCTCCTCATAAGTCTTTCCCCATATGTTTGACAAAACCTTCATGAACCCACGTTCCTGCGACCGTATGAATCTCCTATCACGCATACGGCGAAGAGACTCATTTATATTCTTATAAGCCACAAGATTATGACGATACTCGCTAAGTAACGCCATAGCCTCTTTATAATTATCAACCCCACGGATAGATACAGCATTCTCAAAACCAACTATAGTCTCATAAGCTGCCATAAGATCGGCGGCACTGATCCTTGATTCATTCCTGTTTAATAACAGCTTAGATATATCTGTCTCTGAGTTAACTAACGTAGCTAATCTCCTCTCCAAAGCAATTCTATCCTCCGTCAATTTAAGAAGTCTATCATTCTCCTTGGCTAACTTGACCTTATCAGACTCAAGAGCTTCTTTAGACGTGATACTCTGCTGAAGCTTCAAAACATTCTTCTCCATCTTCTGTATATCATCTGTAAGCTTCCTAAGTTTCTCAAGATCCCTACTCGAATCAGGATTAAGACGAGAATATATATCTAAAGCGGGGCCTATATCCGTATTGTATATCCTTCCTAACTGATTAGCGATATCATCCAAATTATCCTTAGCCTCAAGACCGTTATAAACCATGTTAGAGATGTAGGTGTTAAATGATCTATTGGATATACCATCGGTAAGGGAGTCGGCGAATCTGCTAGCCATAGTAAAATTATCAACCTTCTTATTGAACTCACTGATAAGGTTGGACTTATACTCATTTACCTGCTCATCTGTCATATTCATATCGGAGGCTATATCGCTATTAGGTATAGACTCGATGACTGTCTTGAAATTCTCCTTAGTATCATCTAACATCCCCATTTCCTGATCATAACGAAGACGATTGAATACAGCGTCACTAAAAGTCTTATCTACGATTCTAGAATTAGGTATATCGTCAGCGTTATTATCCGTACTTAAGCCTGATAATTGAGCGTTCAGAGCCATGCTGCCACGAATAGCTTGGACAGCCGCCGAGGTCAAGGCGCCGGCATTAGTGTTGTAGGCCTCCACCATCCCCTTGTTACGGGACATGTCTTGGCTCCATTCCCTTATACCGCCTAGACTCCTTATACCCATAACCGATCCGATAATCATACCGATGCCGATCTCCTTCCAACCCTCATTAGATCCATAGGTCTCCTTGAATCCGTTCTTTATAGCTTCCATATAACCTATATTCTGACGGATGGCCATAGGATTATATCTTGATTCCACCCAATCCTCTGCGGACTTGCTGGACACACCTTGAAGACCTTCCTCGAACAAACCCTCAGATACCGGTCGCTTAATGATATTAAACGTATTACCAGCTATTTTCTGCCATTTCTTTGGTGTTATAGCCCTTAGTGCACCGTTGTCCATTCTCTCGACTCCTACGCCAAATATATTGCGTTTTATGAACTTATCCACGCCCAGATCCATGCCAAACATATCACCGAACATAGCTATACTGGATAACGTAAGGATACCGATATTGGCAGCGAATATAGCGTTAGCGGCATCAGCATTATCAGCTCTGAACTTCATGAGTTCCTCATATGAGGCTTCTCTACCATAGGCATTCCTGTAAGCCTGCTTGAAGTTTTCCTCAGATTCCATCAACCCACTCCTTGACTCTACCGAAGCCTCCCAAAGCGTTGACGTACCGATAAAGGTCAGGTTGTCCAGCCCCTTACCTATGCCTCGTCCTATGCGGGCAGCTCTTAGCATAGCATTAAACCCGGTCTTTGTAGCAGAAACAGCCTTCCCCATACCGGCAATCGTAGCACCTATTCTAGCCCCCATACGAGCGGCATTCATAAGACCAGCTCCGGCGAAGGCGTAAGATGACAAAACGGCTCCAGCCGTAAATGCAGCTCCTGACAAAAGATCATTTGTCCAAAAATTGGTTGTAAACATACTTTTAAGAAATCCAGCATCTCGCTCCTCCTTACTGTAATAATGATTAAGCGTATAATCACCACGCTTATCCATATCATCCAACCATCTGGCAAAACTGTTATCATACATAGCTGATAACGTCCCTTTTGTAACAAGCTCCTTTAATCCATAAACAGACTGACCTACTCCACCTATTCCATACAAAGCAGACTTATAAATAAACTTACCTAATCCTCTATAAGTTTTCTCCCAACCACTTTGACTTCTCGATAGACGATCATCATTATCCACATTATTGATATAACTCTCGTATTTTGGAATCCATTCACCTGTTGACAGCCTATACCTTGAATCACGAAGGTTGATCCTACTTCCAGTTATATCATAATTACCCTTAGGAATACCCGTCTCGTTTATCATCTGAAAAAGCGGATTCCTTGCTTTTACATCATCATGATAAGATGTCTCTACGGATTTTTTTATACCCTCTACTAATGATGGAATACTCCTGCTTCCCTCTCTAGACAAAACATCATTATCCATATCCGATGAACCGCGCATGCCAACAGGTATAGGGATAGAAGAAATATTATCCTTAGAAGGCATGGGAGATGGAATTGATGGAGTAGGGACATAATATCCCTGACTCTTCATCACATTCCCTATATCGTTATTATTATTGCTCATTTTTTCCATCTATTTTATCCATAGTCTCTTTATCCAACACCGAAAGAATATTGCTAAGATCAGAGTGCTGCTCATTAATATCTCTACCCTTAACAATAACGTCTTTATTGATAGCCTCAACCACGGCTTGGGTAAGATACATCTGAGGACACATATTTATAATCTTCATGATATTATCAGCATAATCAGTATTATATTCCAACACCTTTAGAGGTGTCCCGGTCCTAGCCTGCCCGTGAAAATAGACGCCAACCTCAACACCTCCAGGAAAGCCCTTGGCTTTAACATCATACGATTTGTAATTTCTTAAAACCGTATTAATAATCCTAATAGCTCTTTTATTAAGCTCGGATGTAGCTAGTTCATTGTTCTGAATATTGTACTTATCAACCATCCTAGAAGCCTCCTCAGCCGCATTCTCGATAGTAGCGAAAGCGCCAAGTGAATTAGCTTGCGCCCATTTCTGATAAGGCCTATTGGTCGTGGCAGAAAAAGATACAGGGATGATCTTAGATTCGTAATCTTCAGATCTTACATTCCTTTCCCTTTCGTACAAACTATACCCCATACTATCTAATTCCTCTTTAGTAACTTGAACCGTAGCGATATTTTTCCCGCCAGCCATAGCTGCCAAATCAAATGTATTGGGATTATCCGTAGGACGAGCATACAATATGTAATTATTAAGCCTGCTATCTTTATCCTTATTCAAGAAACCAGCTCTTGACAAAAACAGACTCTCTAATTTAGCATGCATACGCCTATCTTCTTTAGAGGCATTGGTAGAATTAGAGAACGACCATGATCTTGGAGCAAACTCGTCATATCTTCTTTCATAGACCATTTTAGAATCCTGAATAGCCTTAGCTATATTACGACCTATATTAGATGAAGACCATTCTCTTCTAAGCGTAGGGCCGTCAGCTCTAGACATATTCTTACCTAAGATCTTGATCATTTTATCCCTACTAGTCATATCGACATTATCGCTATTCATTACCGGATTGTCTACACGACTATAAGTTTTAGCTATATCATTTATATCCTCCAGAGTGAAATTTTCTCCTGAATATCTATTTAACAAATTTATATAAGATCTCATCAGCTCCGTATTAGCTATAGATCTATCCGCATAGTTGATGTTCTCGCTTATCAATCCAGCTATAGCGGAAACCTTTAAAGCATCTTCTGGTGAATACTCTTTCCCTCCAATAATAGCTCCATTCTTACCAACATCCCTCGCATTAACCATACCATTGTCAGTATATGTATCAATACCTCCAGTAACATAGTCCTGATCCCTTACAGCATCATTAAGGATATTTTCCGTAGCGACATCAAAGGCATTTGTAAGATAATCAACTTCCTCATCCATGATCTTACCATACCTATTCCTATTATCATTCGCTGCCATAAGAGCCTCGTATTTATTCACCATATTTGGGGTTGATGATAATACAGAACTTGACGCACCGCCATTATTAGTGATCCATGCCATAATATTCTCGCTATTAACACCACCAGGATATATAGAAGGATTGTTTTGTATATCGTTCTCTATGCCTCGTAGATCAACAGGATTTATGGATGATATTAAATCCTTCTCACCTGTCGATATATTATTCTCATTCTGAATATATTGATTGTCAAATATATTCTCAGGAGTAACATTAGGCTGAACCTTTTCCAGCTCAATCATAACACCTGTAGGGATATTAGAGCTATTACCAGCTTCCTTGGACATTACTTCCCTAAGCTTAAGATTCTGATCTATCTCCTTTGATTTCTGCCTCCACGAGAACTCTCTCTCCTTGAAATCAAGATCTCTCATCTTAAAGTAATAATCATCAGCGATGTAGTTCTCAGATGAGTTGTTATACGACCATCTAGCGGATACACCATCAAGAAATTCATTACGTACAATAAACTCCCCCGCTCTAGCCGGATTCATATTATTGCCAATAAAGGAAGTAGCCTCCTCCACTAACGCACGGCGCTGTTCCCGGACCTCCTGTAGTGACGCCTCAATAGCCGCCTTAGCGGAAGGGCTGGCCTCGGCCCCTTTGAGTTTGGCTAAGAGTGCGCTCTCCTCAGCGTCAAAACCGGAAACATATTTATTAACGAACTGATCAGTAGTCATGCCACTAAACATACCGGGATTAGTGGCAGCCAAATACTGACCCTCTATCTGCATCTGAGCCTTAGCGTTCTGGGATATAGATCTAGCGGCTATCGCTCTAATCTGAGATCGACTCATCTCATCAACAGTAATGTCTCTCATCCTACCAGTAGGCTTGCCATCCACTACCTCAGGAACAGAAAACTTCTTTCCCTTATTAAGACTGACGAAATCCTTCATCATCTTATTCATCTCCTCATTGTAATCCGTATAAGGAGTGTAATGAATAGGATTCATCCTTGTACCAACCTGACCATCATTAACCCATTCATAAAACGGCATTAAGGCCACAGTCTCATTTATGGCATTATATTGCTTAGGATTATTAAGCTTCATATCTTCGATCTTCTGAGAGAAAGACCTATACTCCCTAGTACCGGCGATAGCGTTCAATACACGGGTATCTAAAGCCTCTCCAAGACGGGCTTGTATGCTTCTGGCTATACCGTCAGAAGCTAGATTGGATTTACGATACACGTTATTCACATCCTGTATCAATCCATTTAACCTATTCTGAAGATATTCCCTATCCTGAGGTTTTATAATATCAGAATTGATGATATAATCAGCATACTCGTTTATGGCCTGCCGATTGGTATCTATCTTCTGCTGCATGTATCCCATACCCTGCATCATGACATCCATGTTGTAGGGTGATACGTACTTACCGTAATTCCTTAATATACTGTATTGTGAAGCCATTATTTATCCTTTTTTGCCTTTAGTTACTTCCTGAGCAGGATATAATCTCCTGTAACTTAATATATCTCCTTGAGGGTCTGCGATCAACTGGCCATTGGGACCAATCTTAACATCCCCAAATATAGATCTTAATGTATTCATGGTCGTAGCCGTGTTCCACTTCTGCTGGATCTCGTCATTCACGCTATCAAAATATCTAGCCCAATTCTCGTCATTAATAGCCAATCCCTGCAATATCCGTTGCTGATAAGCTTGACGTTGCGCTATGTTCTTGTCATAAGTATTCGCCCATGATTGAGAATTGACATTATCAGCCCAAGTTCTTTGAGCGACATTGCCCTGCTCTACCTCGTTAATATACCTACCTATATTAGAACTCATGATAGCCTGTAGGTTAGATGATAAAGCTCCTCTTTGAGAATCCGGGACATTACCCATCTGATCCAATTGTGATTGGAAAGCACGATTGGCTTCAACCATATACTGATCCGCTGATCTCAATACCGGATCCACGGTAGGAGCGTAATGCCTTTCCAGACCTTCCGTTGTCACGGATCCCGGAGTCATCCTGAACACCTCAGGAAAATCAAGACCACCACCTACTATATTTCTTCCTCCCCTATTGTTATCCGACTTACCTGTATTTGTATTGGTATTCGTCTTAGGAAGGGTACTAGCATCGATAAGCTCAGGCATATCCAGCTTAACATCGGGATCCTCCACGTCACCTATATTCATAGGACCGGGAGCCACCTTGTGAGGGTCAAGTATAAAATCAAGACCTTCCATTCCTTTCATGGATCTCAATGCCTGCATCTTAAGCATATCCTCGCCAAGTATCTTATTAACGACATCCTTGTTCTTGTCAGAGAATAGTTGGCTAAAATGGGTGATACCAGCATCGTTAAGAGCCTTATGCTGTTCCTCTGTAACAACGTCTAGACCGATCATAGGGCGAGATGTGGTAAACAAACCTAATTTATTGTCTCTCATCCTATCATGATATGCGGCTTTCTTGTCTTCCGGGTAATTACCTTGACTATCCTCACCGCCAAAGGAAACGAGCGTCGTGTAATCCCGAAGCGCCTCGGCGTTGGCGATGATCGGGTTCTCCGCCGTAGCCAAGCCCATCCAGCTACTTGTCTGACCGTAGATAGCGTCTTGCAACGCCCTAGCCCTAGTGCCCTCTGAAGCTCCCATATAAGCATCGTAAGCGACCGGATTGAATGTCTTATAATAATTCAACCTCTCATCCGTATTAATACCTCCATAAGAGCCATCAGTTCCTTGGCGTTGATAACCGAAATAGTTAGGATCATTGTTGAACCTATTCTCGATCGGGCGGAAAGTTAATTTACGACCGAACAAAGACGTGCCTCCTATCTCCATCTTCTGGCGAATACCAGCCACTTTCTTAAGCAGCTCTTTCTTAGCCTCAGCTATATCCTCCTCCGTAAGACCGTATTCTTTCATAGATCTAGATATGATGTTATCTATCTCACCACCCTTAGCGAAATACGTATCCTCATCCTTCTTCATCTTCCGGTCTTCCTGCTCCTTGTATATGACATTAGCGAAGTCCGTAAATCTTCCCTCTAATCCATTAACGGTATCGTTGCTATCATTTATAGCCTTAGATAATACGGAGGCGTTCAAACGCCTTGTATTCTCATCATCTATCTTATCGTTTTTCTTCAACTTATCCAAAGCCTTCTTCTGGTCATCGTAAGCTGATTTAAGACCGATCTTGATCTTATATCTGTCCATTAACGTAGCATACGTATCCTTAGGCGTGGCCTTGATCCCATACGTATCCCTGATGTATTTGGCGAAATCCGGCTCTATGGTTGTGTCGTCGGTAATAACCTTCGTTCCCTGCTCCAAGGAAACGGGGGTTCCACCATCGGCGTGCTTCTGCCCCATAGCCTCCATCGGCGCCTCTCCGGGCTGCGTCACGTACTCACCCTTTTCGACCTCTACGTTGGCTTGGTCTTCCATCGACTTAGGTAACGGATATAGATACTCACCGGTAAGACTTCCGCTATCAAACCTATTATTAGGCCCTAGATAAACACCACCTCCATCCTTATACCGCATCTGAGATTGCCGTCTCTGCCTAGCCTCTCGCTCTTGAGCTAACCTGATATTAGTACGAGTGCCTTGCTCTGACGCCATCCCTGAGAATACATTCCTTGCCAACCCTAAGACACCGCCGATGCCTGACATTACAGTACCCACGACATTAGCCGTCTTAGCCCCGGTGGATAAATCACCGTATCCCTCGCTTCTCATACGCCCTATACCACGCCCCATCTGGGTAAACCTAGATCCTATATCATCAGCTCCATAATAAGGTATGGTGGTAAAGTCAAAAACATCCGTACTGCCAGACTCATCAACCTTCTTATTGCTGTCAACGATAGCGTTCAAATCACTTGTATCAATGGTATTAATATCAGGCTGCTGAATATCAAATCCTATCTGGGTAGACGAAACCAAAGGTTCCACTCCAAGACCCTGAAGACCAACAACATCACCGGGCATGACAGGATCAACTTCCCCAGCCTTTTGATATTTAGGTATCTTTCTCTTGATTACATACTTGCTCATGCCAAATCATTTTTCGTTCTGATACAAAGATAATTTAAAAAAATAGAGACTCATCATTTAGCAACGATGAGTCTTTTTAATATCAATCTTTTAAACACGTTATAGGATTGCCCCACTTCTTTTTCCACTCATGACCAAGATAATCTATAAGTTTATCATAAGTATTTATAAAACCACCATCTATAACCCCGGTGATAACATTCTCTACAGCTACTATGTCGTTTAACTGATTCTTTGCAGCCGTATTCCTTATCCCACTCTCATGCTTGTTAAAGACAATAAAATTAATAGCCTTAGCTACCCTTGATATCTTATCAGACAACTGACTCTTGTCGCTAACCAACCTGGCAACGGCCAAACTCATCTTGATATAAGCCTCGCCAGCGGCATTCCTGTCCTCTATGAATCCATCATGCAACCATATTATCACCTTGGCGTATATCTCTGGATCCAATTCCAATGCTACCATAACAAAAAAATACGGATTTACATACCATTTCTGACCCTCCCCCTTTCCTCTTCGGTAAGCCATTCCGTATTTCTTGAGATCGGTTATCTTATTGATTTTCAATTCGTGGTTTTGTACCGTAAGATTTCTTACAGTACATATATCATTAATACTCAGCTCCCTAACAAGAGCTTTCATCTTTTCCTGAAATCCATTAGTAGCAAACAAATGATCAAGCCTTCTAGACTCCAACCCCATAGATTTACGTTTTTCATTCAAGGCTTCCATAACTTCCGTTATGCATACAAACCCGTCCTTGGACATAACAGAAATGTTCCTACCTAATAATTCCCTACTCTCTGATGATAAAATCAAATTACTTTTCATACCTTTACCAAAAGTTTTAAATTAATAAATGCGCCTATCCGCTCGTGATGAGTAGGTAGGCGCACAAATATAAGCAATACTAATATTATTACAAAATATAATAGCTTATATTATAGATAATAAAATCTTGAAATTTTACATATCTCAAATAATTACAAGATGCTAGATCCTTTTCACAAATAACGAACCTATCGCTTTCACCAAGTCATAGAAGCCAGCAGCGCTAAGCCCGACAGCCACCCCATACAACAGAGCTTCCCACCATTCACTCCCTACTAACAACGGGGATACCTGAAGAACCCAAGCCAGGATACATACCAGCATGCCGATAACTACAGCCGATAGGATCTTAGCCCACTTATGGGTGTCGATATACGGAACCACCTTAGCTAGCTGAGTGGCTGACATCGTGACGAAAGCCATGATTCCGGTAAAGGTAGTCAGATCAATAGTAATAGGCCCTTCTGATGGGATTACCTCTTGCGCCATCAAAGCGAATGGCGTCAATAACATAGTAAATAAAAACAACAACCTTTTCATACTAAAATATTTTTAAAAACAGACAAATATAACGAATTAGTCCAATATATCATTAGCTAACCCTCCTAAAGTCACGACAGGATTAGCTATATCAAGAATATCATCCAATCTATTTCCGATCCTACCCATCACGTTCGTATTTCTTAATATATCCATACCACCTATCAATTCAGCGGCCGCACCCGCCACCCCTAGTATATTCCAAAAATTATCATCATCCGGGCTTAGTGCCATCTGAGAAGAATCAACACCTATTCCTGATACACCAGATATTTTTTGGACAGAATTACTATGGGCTATATTATTCAATAACGGATACAATCTAGCGCCTGATCTCTCTATTAACCTCAAGAATCCAGGAGATGCTGTGGCTATATCACCTATTGTAAGTAAAGTATCAGCCATAAGCTTATAGGGATAAAACCTCTCCTTCCTTTTTATCTCACCCTCTTCTGACCCCTTTTTAACAGATTCTCCAAACGTGTCGTACATGGCTGTATCAAAAAGACTATTCAAGAGATCAACATCCTTGTTTCCGCCTCCTCTTATATTATCACTCAATTTAAATATAGGAAGATTATTCATCCTCCTGAACTGATCCTCATCTATAAGACCCTGTTGAAAAGCAGATCTTGACGCATTTAGAATCTTATGCCTTTCCTTGCTTAATGCTCTTATCGCCTCTTGCTTGTCCACGATGCGTTTTCGTTGATCCTTATCATAAAACCATTTATCATCCCCAACAGGACCTCCTTCGAATTTTATTGACGACATTCCTTTTATATTCAGCATCAACCCCGGTATCATATTAAGCACCAACTGCCTTTTCGCCTGTTCCTTACGCATACGCTCAGCCTCCGCTATCTGCGCCTCTGATTGAGGATCATTCTTAATATTATTAGCGATGTCCTCTATAGCTTTCTTGTTAGCGCCGGATTGAGCTAGCATCTTATATAACAGGTCTTGACCTTCCTTCTCCCACCAGCTATCCATGGCAGGATGGGAAGCCAAAGAAGGATCGGCAGGGGCTACCGTCTCAGGTATAGGCCGCTGACCTCCGTCTCCCGTGCCCGAATCCCGCTGCCCGAACTCGTACCTCATTGGCTCGTTTTCCGGGACACCGTATCTATTGGAGAACATATCGGCGAACTCAAGCCGCTTCTCATTTCTTAATGTCGATCCAAGGGGTCTTCCGTATCCTTGATTCCATGCTACAGTAGCATCCTTATAATTCGTGGCGTTATCAAAATCAGCCTTTGAGTACATATAATAATTATATACATTGCCTTGAGCGTCCTTATCAAAGAACTTGCCTTGGTTCATGTAGTTCCAGCCTAGCCCCGGTACACGACCTTGATACTCATCCACAAGATAATCCAACTGCTGTGTCAAAGTCGGTTTCTTACCATACCTACGCTGTAGCTCTTTCTTCCTCGGACCAAGCCATTGCTGGATACCAAAGTCACCGGCGGCTCCTAGGGCTTCGGTGTCCCCTCCGGACTCGGCGGCGATGTTGGCGAGGATGCCTACCGCTTGCGTTTGTGGTATTCCCTTCTTTTCTGTCAGATAGTCCCATATCTCATCATACACAACCATCTTGTTGTTGTCCGATCTACCGGGATCAACAACATATTTGCCTTCCCCATATCCTTTATCAGTATCTACAGGTCCACCATCCTCTTTCTTGTCTTTCTCATCATCGGCCAATGTAGTGGATATCAACCCTATATAATAATCAAGATCCCTATGAATATTATCCGCTACTTTCTTGGCCGCGCTTTCAAACCTCTCCTTATCCTCCTCGTCAGGTATCCTTCTCCTTATACCCCTCAATGTCTTCCCAAGATATTTAGTAAATATCTCATTAGGGATGCTGGCATAATCGTCCAACTTATCAAATACCTTTCCATAGATGCTAGACTCCCATGGATTGGTAAATACATCTTTACCTACCAACCCCATCTTATAAGACGGGGACAACCTCATAGGAACACCTCCAGTAAGGACATCAAATTCTGGATGGACGTCTTCCAGCGGCCTATCATTGAGTTGCCCATAATATTGAGGGGACTGACCGGATATAACGCGATCAAGATCCGACCTGTACATTTTTCTGGCTATATCCTCTACAGGACCTCCCTCCGCATACTCATCGAAACTCTTGAAATAATTCTTATAATTACCCGTCAACCACTCCGCTTCCCGCTCAGAATCCACCATAATAGTGTCGCCGTCAGCGATGGCACTTTCAAGAGCGTCCCACTCACCCCTATTATTCTTAGGATCAGTGAAGTCGTATAACTCACCATCTATCTCCCTGACCGAAGGATATATCACATACCGACCATCCACGCCAGCGTAGCCAAGCTTATGCGTGGCGACATTCCCATCGACCTCCCAGTCAGGTATGGTTTTCCTTTTCTCATCCCTTAACCTCCTGGCGAAATTGGCATCGCTGCTCTTGATGAGGGTTATAAGTTTATCCTTGTCAATCTCACCTCCATCCTGTTTCTCCTCTATCTTCTCTCCCCAAAGACCGTATTTCTCCCTAGGCCAGATACCGTCTATGGCATCCACATAACCAACGGGATGCTCCCCGTCCAGACGCCGGTTCCGCCGCTCGTCCGCCGGGTACAGGGCGTTGGCCAGAGGCTGCGTGATATGACCCAACCCCTTATCCTTGGATCTCGACATAACATCCACCACAGTCCGATATACAGGTCTTAATTTCTCAGGCAAATACAACCCCGCCTCATCAACCAGCTCGCCTATCTTCTTATTTATACCCCTAATGCTGAAATTATAATTACCCATGCCATTATTCAACGGAGACAACGCACCTCTTATCCCATTCATACCCTTAACAGCAGCTCCTCCACTAAGGATATCAAACTCCGGGGATACGTTCTTTAAAGGATCATCATTCATACCCCTAAAATACATGGGACGCTCACCTCTTACAACACGATCAAGATCTTCCTTATACAAATCCTTTATCCATGAAGGGATTTCCTCTTTCTTATCTTTCTTAGCCATAAATCACGTTTTCTACAAAGATATACATAATCGGATGCAGGATAAAACAATAGGCGGGTACATGATTCATATCACCTACCCTCCTACACCCTCAATGCATATGATAAGCCGCCAGAGCTTTCTTGGCCAAATCCCTCGACTTATACTTCGCCGGCCATAACTTTCCAGTTTTGTTACTAACCACCCTCCAATCACTTCCTACTTTCTTGATGCACCCCGATTTAGGGCACTTGCCTGAGTTCTTGGTAACCTTCCTTTTTTGAATCATAACATTAAATTTTTGTTACGGTTATATTATAATCACTCGAATTTATTACTACTTGTTTCAACTCAATATTCGAAAAATCAACCATAACCAAGGATATATTACCATACAAAAAATTAGTTATAACATCACTTGTAAAAGCGGCTACATCGCCACCCATTTCGACTTTATAATACACATACATATGCTGTTTATTAATAATACAGCTTTTTATCTTATCGAAACCTTCCTTGGTAGTATTTTTCTTAAAATCAATTCCTTATAAAATATAACTTGAGATATCCACTCCAGAAGAACCTATCTCCTTATAAGTCCCATCATCCATCAAGGCCTTATCACCCTTACCTTTCATCTTAAGATGAAGTTGATTATCAAAATCTATATCATCTTCAGTATTTTTCAAAGAATTTACAAGAACTATCTCGGAACCATCTGATGCAGCAACATTTGAATTAGAATGAATATATCCAACACTTAGATTAGGATAAACAGAAATAGATATATCCATAAGTCCCATACCAAGAATGATATTTGAACCGCTGATATAAATAGTGATACAATCATTCCTTTGATCATTAAAAACCATCAAATCATTAATATTCACGCCACCTAACGCTTCCACAAAAGAATTATTAGGTCTTATCATCCTGACATTGGACGTAGAACTACCATCAAACAACGACTTTATAGTATTATATTGAGATTGAGGCAAAGTAGTAGATTGATCTCCTACAAGCTGTAAGATGATAGCTAAAAAAGCATCCTCATCATCACTTTTAGCTACTGCGTCCTTCCACGTACCATCACCACAAAGGAACCTACCCTCATCCCCCTTAGCGGGAGCCGGCACCAATCCCGAAGCGCCAGCCCCGGACGCCGTAGCGCCAACCATGTCCTTGACCTTATCAAGCCTACTTTCTATTTGCTTACCATCATATTTACCTTGAAAATCTTCCATATCATTTCAATATATAAGAGGAGGCGGCAAATACCCCCCCCCATATGTTAATAAATTAATAAACTTTCTCATCATTACTGAACCAACGAACTATCATCTTGAACCGACTCTCAACATCATTCACGAACCTAGCCAAAAACCAATCGCCACGAAGACGATCACGCCACCTCCGGTGATAATCGACAGCCCTAGGGTCGATCTTCCGGTCAATATCATTCACGTCCTTGATCCATACCGGGAGGTTATTAGTATCGTCTTTGACCTCGTTAAAATAGTCATTTATATTTATCTTCTGATCAACCTCCGTCACAAGTATATCACGACTATCGTCATTGGTTATAGGATACCTTAACCGCTGGCTCATATCGTTCTTGTCAGCGATAACCATCCGAAGCTCACCGCTGTTGTTGGTATCGTTATAAAACCATGCCTTATTGAATCCGGTAGTCCTAAGAATTTGGTAATTAACCTCATCCTGATACCTTCTGGCATCCATCCTATATTGGTAGTTCGTGAGGATCTTATTCACATACTGCTCACGTACCGGGACTTCTACAACAAACGGATATAGCTTACCATAAAATACCTGATACGATTGATTGGTTAAGCCATGAGACCACAATCCCACTTCCCGACTATCACTAGAATAGTTCTTACCAGACTGGAAATAATGTTGATGCTCGATATAATAATCCGGGGTGTACGATAAATATGATTTCCACTCACCCTTCAAACAATTATATCCAACGGTAAAAGAGACGTCCGTGAAATGGCTGGTGTCCGAAAGCTCCACCGCCTGCCCGTTCCTGTAGAACCGGCCTCCCCTGAATTGGTACTCGCTTGGATTCCCTACCGGTATGTAATCCCTCTTGGTTATCAATACCCTCTTGAAACGATTATCCCAACCCATGGACAGACCTATACCAAAGAACTTGTTATCGATATCATAATAAGACAGCTCAGCATCCGTATCGGCGTTATATATCCGGCTACGGATGATCTTCATCTGAAGATGCTCCTTAAACCAGTTTCTAAGCCCCGGTGTGACCTCCGTAAGATTCCTGCCATTAGAATCTACCTTGAATACCTGACCACGCCTTAAATCGACCCAAAAATGCCCAAACTCGCAACTGATCATATCCCGGCTCTGGGTCCCGGAATATCCTAACGTCGTATTATTATACTCGATACCACGAGAGGCGAAAAGACCACCTGTCCCTAGCTCGCTATTCTCCGGGGATATTCTCTCCGCCAACACGTCTATGGCATTGTACAACCCTACCTGATTCTCAAAACGAGCCAGTATCTGATCCGACTCTATCCCTTTCATGCTTATAAGTTTCCCGAAAGATGTCTTGAACTCATGGTAATCCATAGGCTTGTACGACAGCCAAGGATCGGTCATGCCATTCTCCGACACGTCGGCGGTGCTCCATATGACGCCGTTGGGCCTTTGGTAAGCGCAGTCCCAAAAATTGCTATCATACGTCTCTGGTAATGACCTGCCACCTAACGTAAATCGATTCTTATACACAGGACTCATCTTAAACACATTATCCCTTGATATAGGGACATTACGCTCCTGAGTCCATGATATATAATCCCCCACCTCCGGATAGAACCCCTCGTAAGGCTCAGGTCCGGCTATACGGAAATTGCAATTGATCTCAGACTCCACAAGAAACTGAGGTATGCCATAGAAGTATAGGAAGAAACGACCGCTAAGATACATATCTCCGGTCTTGCAAACCATCTCATAAGCGCTCTTCCGGCTAGGGAAAGAGTATAGCGATCCGGTATCCGTATCGGTCTTATTAAGATAATCCTCCCCGGTGTCGTAATTAACGAAATAACGGGGATACCCGATGTTCCGATAATCATAATAAGGGAATGGTATCATGTCCCCCTGACCGAACTGAGTCAAATAAAACATAGGCATCTTCCTCTTAAGCGAGAATCTTGATATAAATACATCACCTCCAAAAACAGGTTTACGCTTATCCTTATCCATCAACCCGCAACCACCTAACGATACCCACCTGATATCCTCTATCTGCCCGTATTGAGCCGGAGAATATTTCTTTATCCTCATATAAGGACAGGATACGAAAGATTCACGTGTCATAAAATGAGGCGTCATACCAGCCACCTCATCGTTACGAATATTACACTCATCCTGAATACGACTGGTATCGTAACTTGATACCAATTCCGGATATTCAAGCATATACTTATCCATACCAAATGACATGAATAACGAGTGCTCACGATCGAGGTTGTTTATGATAATAGGCTTACCGCCTACGGTCTCCCCTTGCGAAGAGATATCTGTTACCGGATATAATCCGCTCTTGATATATTTAGCCGTTGACAATCCACGTAACTCTGACTCCCCTATTTTTTGGTAAAATAAATTATAATGAGCGACAGAAGTATAATAATAAGCATAGTTCCGTCTAGGTCCCCTATCTATCAATGCCGTTAACCACTGATACCTGTACTTGCCTATATCCACCACGGACTGGGCTGTGGCCTTGGCGATACCCGTAGCCAGACGGATAGCCGTCAGCGCTATGCCGACAGGGTTGGCTAAAAAGAACACGCCTCCACCGACATATTGCTGTGAAGCCGACTGATATGTATATTCAGCTATAGCGGATATTAAATTAGCCATAGCCTCCACTGTAGCCAATGATGTTGCCATACTGTAAGCCTTACTCCCTAATATCGTCCATTTAGGGTGATCCTCCACCTCCCTGAATATACCGGAGGATTTACCTAATTGATAACCATCAACAAGGCACTCGGTGGGAGCGTCAGGCTTGTTAAAGGCAATATCAGGGCTTAAGAATGAATACCAGATATTACCCCTCCTGTTAAACGGATGCGTTATAAATTTCTCACGATTAATATCCTTATAGATATACATATCATCAGACAAATCGTTGTAAGGGTAATTAGGATAAAGGTTAGCCGATCCGTCGGGATCATCATACTTAAACATATCATAAGCCAGACCAGTTCCGATAACGCTCTTATCCAACGTCCTATCGCCCCTATACAACTCATATCCTATTATAGAATCTCTTCTAGCCTTATCTATAAGACCGTTCTCTACCGCTATATCCAGAAACTCATTAACGATATCGTCATCAAGCATCACCCCCATAGGATAAATATAGGAGTCAACTCCATATTGACCGGTCAGTTGAGACGGATTACCCATGAAAGGAGCGACAGAGTTATCCGGAAACTTGTAATGACGTATAGGTCTCTGACAAAACGTGGTTGACGTATTGGGGTACTCAGCGTTATCCCCATTACCGGTGAAATAAGACTTACCCCCAACGGATTTAGGAGACCCATAGTATTTCGTCAAAGAATCTATTATATCCTTCCTCTTTGATCCTCCCGATGATATCCCGATCTTGCTTGAATCATACAACTCAAAATTAGCCGGATACTTATTGGCAGACTCCCAATATCCGAAATCACCGTACTGATATGGTCTGGGAGCGCAATCAGCGGGTTTATCTCCACATGAGATACATTTCGCCTCATAGGTAACAAATCTCCTTAATTTCAATTCTTTCGTGAAGAAGAACACGTATTTCACCTCCAGTGGCCGAATGCCAAAACAGAACGGGGCGGGGAAGATGGCGGTGCCGGCCGTATAGAATCCGGCAAGCTCCTTCATGTCCTGCCTCATGGCGAAACCGGTGAAGAACACGCATACCGCAGGCTCGATGCAAACATATATCTTATGGAAAGTAGTCTTGTCATCATTCCAGAACAAGTACTTTGGCATCATAAATATCTTATGATCCACGTAATTCACTATAACACCTTTCTTGGCATCATTAGCCAAAGGATTAGGAGCCACGGTACCTTCCTTGTCCGAGAAAAACGTTATACGAACCTTGTTGTATGATGATGAGTCACCGATCGGATAATTATAGTTACCCATCATCTCTATATACATAATACCGTTATCAGGATCGGATAAACCGCTTACGTATTTTTCGTAATCCAACTCCACCCATCTGGCGTATGAGGATACATGTGGATAGAACTTGAAATAAGTCAAGTTGCTTCTACCGAACCAATTGGTCTTGGCGTCAATATCATTCTGCACAGACACACGATCTTCCCAATCAGTAGATATGCTGGTATTGAACTTAGAGTTATCACCATCACCAAAAAGACACATGGCGTTCTCAATACCAAACTGACTCTCATATTGAGGGAAGTACTTTTTCATTGAATCCATCAATATATCAAGCATAGTCTCGGTATGCTTCTTGCCTTCCCATCCATCGCCTTGGAATAAGAACGTACATTTACCCAATGACCTACCTCCTTGGAACGTGGGTAGTTGAACATCATTAATAGTAGGATTCACGTAAGGATCTCCTACCGAACATCCATTAGTACATATACCCTCATCATACAACTGCCGGACATTAGACATATCCTGACACAAGACCAAGGCGGAAGAATCTATATCAGACGGGAATTTGTCCTCATCCTGACCATCCAGCCATTCTTGAACCAGATCTATGATATTCTTACCTCCACTGGAGTAATTATCGAAATCACACAATACAGAGAACTTCCTTTGTGACTCTGCGTTACTTTGTATTAATGTCGTAGGTTCGGTCTCCACGTAATCACTAGCCAGCTTATACGTAAAATCAATCCTAGAATCTACCAAAGAGTTTTTATCCAATATAGTCATGGTCTCTATCCTCTCGATATCATCACATCCGCTAGGGAAATCTGGAGCCTCTATACCGTCTTGATCCTCCGGCAATGATATAGCAGCGCATAACTCGTCGGTAATACCTACATTAGATTCTATGATATCACATAGGTTCTCTATATTATCAGCGATATAATCAATAGCATCATCTACCGTAACATCTTCCCCCATCGTATTGATAACGAATTGGGTCTCTCCTACCGTGGCATATTCCTGTTCTACATACCTGAGTTGCTTAACATCTAATTGATTCTTGCACTCTCCCCCAAAATCATCAAATCCCCAAGACGGATCGTTTATAACCTTGGCCGTATTCTTAAACTGCCAAAGATAACGGCGGCTGTTCCCGGCGCACTGCGGGTTGTTCTCCAATACCGAAGCCGCTGACAGGTCTTCAGAGTTGCCGTCCTCATCAACGATAATCTCCATCTCCTCCCTTGTGGCCGGACGAGGGATAAGCGGGAATCTAGCTGTCCTGTATCCCGTATTGGTAAAGAATCTTATACCCAACGGATATACCTCGTCACGCATGAAAGAGGCGTATTTAGAGCAAGCCACACCGTCTTTATATAGATTCTCCGTGGCTATCGATGTCTGCCATTTAACGAAATGGCCCAAGAAGTTAACTACCGGCTGTAAATTCCATTCATTCTCAACAGTCAAACCGTATTGAAGAAGACGATTACCTACGGAGGTCATTCCTCTAGCCGTCTTATATACCGGTATCTCCTTGGATAGCTTCTCCATTGTTGTACGCTCACTATACTGATCTGTAAGATAATAGATAGTCCTTTCCGTTATCGGATGTATGCCTTCTATGAAATACTCAAGAACCGGGCTTTGCTCGCCATTATATCCAACGGTGTTCTGTATAACACCTACCTTATAATGAGATACCTGCTTATCTATATTGGATACGGTAAGCCGGATACCCATGTTGGTTGATTTGCCCCATAAGCCATCACGAATGACTATATCCTGACGATCGAATATCATGATAGGATTGGTCAATGAGCAATATCCGGTCTTCTCTATACCGAACTCATCGCACAACGCCACGCAAAACTGGTAGGTCCCGGCACGCAGGCTCCCCCCGAACTCCACGACCTCAGGCTCCACGCACGGGGCCGTCAGCAGCGGAAATACCAGTAGCTTCTCGCAAGCCAGCCTACACCTCTCTATTGGCTTATCATCCCCACATGTCTTATATCCATGATAATGATACCAGAAGTCACCATCCTCATCCGGATTAAGAGCCTTGTCAACCATAACATATCGCTGGGGGTTATATCCATCAGTCCAGTATATCACCTTACCACACTTCTCATCCTTGATCTCTATATCAAAGATCGGGTGATGAATGGAAAAGTTAAGACAAGGGTCATCGGTCCCATCCTCTATCAACACCTCCATCAAATCACATATCTCATCGAAACGACCATCCGACTCCTCAAGCCTCTCTCCAAGGATACGATGAATATCTTTTCCTGATCCCGCTAATTGATCCTCTACGGTCTTGACATAATCCAATGACCTCATGAACGTGATCTTAGAGGTGTTGTTATCAGGATTCACCAGAAAGAAATAAGTGTTATCACCAGCTATATCATTCTTATACCCAATAACCTTATAGCCATCAAATCGCTTACATAAAAGGGTACTAGGCTCATTCTGGATCTTAAGCTGGCTTCCATCGTCACCCTCTATGGTAGCGTTCAAGGCGAAACTGTACTCAGACGGGGATAGGTCCTGTGGATGCTTATCCCTGTTCATCCCGGAATCGGGAACCGCTATATTAGAATTATTTTGCACGATGTTATGTTTTTCGCAAATATAACAAATCCGGCGGATAATCACTTACACGCCGGATCTTGATGAATTTGTACGTATTATGCAAAAAACTTTTTCACTACAAAAATAAAAAACCTCCCAACTTTCACAAGTCAGGAGGAAGACTAAACACTTTAAAACGTCTAGTGGTAAAGTACAAAAAACATAATAATTACGAATTTCCACTCATGTAGTTTGATTGCTTGTCAGCGTCCTCTACAGATATGTAAAAGAACCCGTTAGTCACGTATCTCTCATTGACGTCCACAAAATCAGTAGATCCTTTGTCCACCCCTTTCTTCGATCCCTCATCACATACAGCTACCAGACTATTAAAGTCATTGGAATAACCTACGACTACACCGTGCATATCCCGATTTCGAGGATCGAATACGTACCTCATCTTACACCTATCGTAAGCTAACTCTAAAGAGCTTTTGCTTAGCCTCTCATCTAATCCAGCACCCGCTACCAAGGCCAAAACGCTCTTTGATATGTCACTCATGGTAGTATCCTTGGCCGGAGCCTTAGGCATAGAAACGCCTTCCATGACAAAATCCAACGCCTTATCTACAAGACCATCGAAATCATCATCTCTTATATAATCCTTAAGCACCTCCAGTATATATAACCGGACATGGAGTTCGTTGTTAACATCACTTAATGTAATCATAACGCTAGTTTTCGGCAAAGCTAGATTATCCCTATGCAATAAAAGATCAAATATGTCATAAGTAAAGGACTAAAAAAATAAAAACTCTCCTATCCTCACGGATAAGAGAGCCGATGTGTTTATATTATGAAGAAAAATCTATTCGCCTATTCTTACAATACAGTCACGAGACTCCTTGTTATAGATCATCGTGCCTACCTTAGAATACAAGGTCTTTATATTTTGCCAATTATCCTCGCCGTGAGCGGATACGTTAGTAGGGGCATCACCGGTATAAACCTCCTCACCTCCTATATTGACGAAATCATATCCACGCTTTTCCATCGTTCCGCCCTTATATGCCGTGAATCTGATAGTGACATTACCTTTCTCACGACCGCCATACCAGTTGCCGTATATACCACATCTGATCTCAAGAGGTAATTTATCGTAATTATCGCCATCCAATAACGGCCCCATCTGGATCAAAGCTGCCTCATTACCTGATTCCATGTTATCACCACCGTGGATAAGATAATCACCTACCCGCTCCTGCGTGGTCTGGTTTTGTTTACTCCAACCAACCAGCTTGCCGTCCACGTCCGGGAGGCCGGTGTTGTCGAAACCGGTTGCCGTGTCGAAGTCAATGCCGTCCTCGTCAGCCCAGATATACCTAAGCACAAGGAAATCGAACTCAGGGATGATCACCACCGGAACCGACTCCTGCCTGCACACGAACGTCTTCTCCTCCTTGGTTCCCTCTTTTATAACCTTGTACGTTACCTGACGTATCTCGCCAGTCTCATTAATATCAGCGGTAACTTTAACCTCAGCGGGACCAGTACCACTTGTCTTATCTAAATGTATCCAATCATTTTTCTTTGCCATATTATCTTTTTTTCTTTTTAAAAAACGTATATTCGCGTCATAATCGCGGGGTGGAGAAGAGGTATCTCATTAGGCTCATAACCTAAAGATCGAGGGTTCGATTCCCTCCCCCGCAACTAAACCAATTTGACATAGTTATCAAAAGTATTAGGCCACATACACTCTTGACATACTCCCATCACTAAAGCAAATGGGATTCTTGGATACAAACGCAAGAAACCCCGATATTACTATCACTGGAATTACTCTTGCTCTCCAATTCGGAAATGCCCTTCCGAAGTATATTACGGGCTGCAAGAATATCACGGTCGTTGATTGCGCCGCACGACGGGCATACCCACTTGCGGTCGCGTAACGACAAGTTTTTATTAACAAGCCCGCATTCACAAGTCTTTGAGGAAGGATACCATTTGTCAATCTTATGTACTATCACTCCATACTTCGAAGCGATATACGTAAGTTTGTTAATAAAAGAAGAATGACTGAGATCGGAAATCTTCTTCCCCCCACAAACGTTTCATTCCTTCAATGTTTAGATCTTCAATGAAAATATAATCATATCGCTTGCACAATTCATGAGCTAATTTCCATTGAAAATCAGATCGAAAATCGTTTATTTTACGATACGCTTGTTGAAGTTCAAACAGTCTTCTTTTTCTATTATTGGATCCTTTCTTCGCATTAGAAAACTTTCTATTTAGTTTTCTAATCTTGTTTTGAT
>OJJC01000057.1_pt1 | contig 39198 bp, 55 predicted proteins | sample 1596231 | NCBI WGS metagenome assembly OJJC01 (sample SAMEA4350120, study PRJEB24818) | metagenome | biome: human; feature: gut; material: faeces | place: Denmark | collected 2013-09
CTCGAAATCCGGCGAACCGGCTAATACCGGCGCGCAGGTTCAAATCCTGTACCTTCCTTATATATCAACGATTAGACACGATTTCGATCGTGTCTTTTTTGTTGTATATTTAGCCTAAAATGTTTTTTGACTCCCCTTTTGACTCCCCCTGAGTACTGTTCTTCATAAATGCTACAAAATTATTGATGACTTTTTTGTTTTGAGTTTCAGTTACATGAGTGTAAATATTTGAAGTAGTTTGAATGTCTGCATGCCCTAAACGTTCCTGAACATCTTTTAAAGAAGCTCCTGATTCAAAAAGGAGAGAGGCATGAGTATGTCGAAAACCATGAGTAGTGATTCTTTTAGTCAATTCTGGATGATGCTTATATATGACATTAAGCCACGAACGTGAAACTGTAGGGTTATAGAGAAGACCATCATGGTGAAAAATTAAGTTTTCCCTTTGGATTGTAACGATCGTTTTGTTTTTTGTATAATACTTTCTCAATAAACTGATCAAATCATTGTCCAGATAAATTTTTCTTTTTCCAGATTTTGATTTAGGAGTATTTACGATCAATCTTCCTTGATAACCTCTTGTTACAGTTTTATTGATATTGAGTGTTTTGCTCTTAAAGTCAATATCCGACCAGGTCAGAGCAAAAGCTTCTCCTTTTCTTATACCTGTAAAAGCCAATAGGGAAAAGAATAAATATCTTTCATCATCATCGTTTCTTATTGCTTCTAAAAATTTGATTAATTCTTCTTTAGTATAAAATTCGATATTTTTATCTTCGATATCTAGAGCTTCTCCACGTGGAATAGAAACTAATTTCATAGGATTGCTAGTTATAATTTGTAAAGAAGCAGCGTAATCAAAAACATTAGATGTGTAATTTTTTATTTTCTTAAAAATTTTAGGATGGCTATCGGACCAAGTGTTTACTGCTTCTTGACAGAAAAAAACGTCTATTTTGTCAATGAACTTATCTCCAAACACTTTTAAGATGTGTGTGTCAAAAATTTGTTTGGTGGAGGACCAAGTGCTTTCTTTAACTGTCTTTTTATAATTTTCAAACCATAAGCCGTAAACATATTCGAATTTCTTGCTCTTTTGAGCTGTAGAAGCTTGCAGTCCTTTTTCCTGTATATCTGCCTCCAATCTTTTTAAAGCTCTCTCAGCGGCTAATGGCGTACTAAAACCTCGTCTCGTTGTTTTTCTTTTTTTTCCTGTTAGAGGATCAACTCCTAAGTACAGACTAAACTGATATTTTTCTTCGCCTTTTTTTGTTAAGTGCTTTTTAATTCGTTTATCAATTTCTTTTTTTGCCATCTTTATCTTTCCTTTCGTACGTTTGTTCGGTTGTACAGCGGATTTCGAGATGGTAAAATAGGGTACAACAAATAGACCTACTTTACCGTAGCTCTTTGCACATTTGCGTTCTTGGTCGGGCGGCAAATGTGCTTTTTTTATTTCACTCTTAGTTCTTGTCCTGGATAAAGCATGTAGTTGTTTGGATCCATACCGTTTAATGCAAACAGTTGATCTACCGTAATTCCAGCTCGTTCAGCTATTTGTTTGGTCCCTTCACCAGGTTGCAAAGTCAAGGTTTCGGTTTCAGATGAAGAAGGTGCCGTTGGTTGAGCTTGATTAGCTGGTACATAATCTTGTGGTACTGATTGCTCCGTTGAACTGGGAGTGGGTGAAACTTGTTCAACACTTGAACTAGGAGTAGCTTCTGCATAGTTTTCTACACTTTCAGCAGAGTAAGTACTACTAGTTTCAGGAGGCGTATTCTGCGCAATAGCAGCTTGTTCTACAGTACTAGAAGATGCAATAGTACTTTCTGTTGTAGTCGAAGATGATTGTTCGTTGCTACTTGTTGAGCTAGTAGTTGTTCTAGATTCTTTAGTTTTTTTCCTTTTTGTAGGGTTTCAAAACTAATTTCTCATTATCATCAGATTTGTTAGGCTTTTCTGGAGTTAAAATAATATTTTTATCTTCTTTGCTGACAGTATATTTGGCATCATTATCTTTGTCTTTATCATCTTTCCAAGTCATAACATCGCCTTCAAGTGTATACTCAAATTTGTAATTCATTTGGTCGACTAAGCTTTTAGCAAATTCTTCTCCCATAGCCTCCCAATCGTTACTTGAAGTTGATTTCATAGAACTTGTGTCAACACTAAAAGATACGACGTGATCAGAAAATGATACGATCATATTAGGTTCGTCATCTTTGGTTGCTTCAATCAACCAATCATTAGCTTTTAAATCTTCTGTAGTTACTTTTTTACCACAAGCAGTGAAAAGTAACAGAGAAGCAAAAACTAATAAACTTGTTATTACTTTTTTCATTTTTTATTCCTCATTTCTATGATATGATTTTTATTGGGGAATCTTAGAAATAAGGTTTCGAGTCCGTGTTGCTGCACGGGCTTTTTTTATTTAAATAAATCCCAAAAACTGAATGTAGTTTTCTTGTATACTTTATTGTAAGCAGCCTTTTTTGGGTCTTTAATCCAGCCGCTACCTTTTTTCCCATAACCAGGAATAACTGCTTTTTTTACTTTTCTTTTTGCTTTTCCAGTGGTTCTAGCGCTTATGGATTTTTTTATACTTGGTTTTCTCATTCCTATTTTCATCTATATCCTCCTTACGTTGTATTATAATTCACAAGAAACGATCGAATTCATCTGGTAATCCAAAGCAGACGAGCTTTTCATATTTTGTCATATGATCAAAGCCGTCTAAAGTTGGATCAATAGTCAGATGAGTTGCGAAATAATTTGCTTCTTTTTCAATTTTTAATTCAGATACTAGCGTTTTTTTAGACAACATAGGTGTGTTTTCATTCGGATGCAAAACACAGTGGCCTAATTCATGACTACAAGTTATCCATTTTCCCATCTCATCTAAACTAGAATTTATGTGGATCATTTTTATCTGTTTGAATTTACTATAGTAACCATAAATTTCTCCCAAATCTTCTTCTAAAACTAGTATCTTCAATTCTCGTGCAATTCTAAAAGGATTGCGTGTTTGATATAGTTTTACCAGCTTATTAATTTTGTTATCAATTTGAGGTAAATACATAAACAACGTACTCCTTTTAATCGCGATATTTTTTAGGTGTGTATTTTTTCTTAGCTTCTATTTTAGCTATTCGCAAAGCATTCTCTAAAGAAATAATGAGAGCTTCACGTGTCGCTTCACTCATTTCATTATCTTTCTTCGAAAAAGCCATTCCATCAGCATTAGATAAATCGTCGATTAATGACTGCAATTCTTTTTGGATATCACGCTCGTCTTTTTCTGTTAAATCATAGTATCTTTTTTTCTCAGTACGTCCTAGCAAATAATCTACAGATACGTCGAAGTAGTCAGCAATTTCTTGTAACTTTTCGGCAGTTGGCTGTTTTCCTGCGTTTAAACTATAAAAGTAATTCTCTCCGTACTTCAAATCTTTAGCGACTTGTTGAAGGTTTTTATTCTTGTTTTTCGCTAGTTCTTTTATTCTTTCAAATGTTGTCATTCCAACGTTCCTTTCCAACACGAAAAAATAATTTACGAAAAAGAGTAAAAATAGCTTTACAATTTTACGATATAGAGTTATTATTTATCCGTAAGTTAATTTGATAGAAAAAAGCAAACTAAAAACACACCTTATAGCATAAAGTTTGGCGACCAAGTGCAAATAAAAGGTTTTGTTATAGGCTTATTTCTCTATGTATTCATTTTACTCTATAGTGTAAAAATGTCAATGGAAATTATATTTTTTCTATCATTTTAACTTACAAATTTATAAAAAAAGGAAGTGGGTTAATGTCAAACTTGGATAACGGTCGTGCGGCGATCAAAGAGTTTATGAAAGAGAATGGAATAACTATGGATGATTTGGCTACTGCTTATGGTCACACGCGTGTACGAATGCAACAAATTCTTGATGGACACTGGAGTGGACCAAAGGCAAACAGAACTATTCTAGAGATCATCCGTGATTACAGAATTCGATAGGAGGCAAGTCATGAATATTCTAAGCGAAGAGTTTTTGACTCGTTTAAGAATTGCAATTGTTGAAGTTGTAAAGGACGCACTTAGTCAACTTTCAAAAAAGAATTTGTCAGAAACACGATATTTAAAAAAGATCGAAGCTAGAAAATATGTGGGAGGTGTAAACGATCAAGGTTTTGAGAAGTTAATAGCTCACGGTTTAAAAGAAATTCGTATAGATGGCTTTTTAAGATATGACAAAAAGGACATCGATGAACTGATGGCTAAATACAAAATTTAAAGGAGGTCAACATGGGAAAGTTTAATCGAACATTAGTATTCAGCGCGCCACTAATTATCTACGCTTTAGGTCTATGGGGTAGTAGACAAGCATTAATCGGCACGATCGTTTACATGCTTTGGATTTTCATTGGGCTTGATGAAGCTGAGTACAGAGCGAAAAAGCCAGTCGGGAGGGACTGACTAAAAAAGTCTAATGTCTATAAGAAAGGTTTGACAATAAATGAAAGAATTATTTTTTTTAATAACTTTCATCATTTTTTCTATCAGTGTTTTCTACATTAACCTTTGCGTTGCTAGATTTGCTTTGAAAAGTTTTAGGAACAGCAAACGAAAATAGAGCTATAAAAGATACGAATGTAGTAGCTACGTTAAATTGCTCTTTAGAAAACGTCAATGTCATTGGAATGATAATTGATATCGATGAGAAAATCTTTGCGATAATAACTATCCATTTTTCAATTATAAACATTTTTAAATTAAGCACCATTAGACAAAATGTAGTTCCTATATAGAGGATAAATGAAGATAGAAATAAACATATTAGTCCAGTTTTAAAAAAAGAGAAGTAATCTATGTGGGCAAATTCTGTTAATATGCTTTTTTGATTTAACACAATCAAACTACTGTTGGACAAAAATGACAGTAAGGAAAGAGTTGCTCCGATTACTAAATAAAAAATAGTTGTTAACAATATTATATTATCAATTTTTCTGCTCATGTTTTCACCCCACCAGAATTATATCAAAAAGGAGAGAAGAAATAATGCAAGAATTAGTAATTTTGAAAAATAAAGAAGCTGTGACTACGAGCTTACAAGTTGCAGAAAGCTTCGATAAAAAGCACAGACATGTTTTGACGGCTATTGATGAACTAAAAGAGGGGGTTGCCGAAAATTGGGCAGACCTATTTTGGGAAGATACTTATGTTCATCCTCAAAATAAACAATCATACCGAATTATTTATATGAATAGAGACGGCTTCTCTCTATTAGCAATGGGCTTCACTGGTAAGAAAGCTTTAAGTTTTAAACTTCAATATATTGAGGCCTTCAACAAGATGGAAAAAGAATTAAAAGACCAATTGCCATCAATTCCAGCAACTAAACGAGAAATGGCATTACTTGCTCTAGCTGCAAACGAAGAAACGAATGAAAGAGTAGACGCTATCGAGTCTGATTTAAACGATTTGAAGAACAATCAACTTCTAGCTGAACCAGATTACCGAACAATTTCTAATATGGTTCGCAACAAAATTAGAGTTATTTGTAATCAGCAGCATTTAAATAGCAAAGCAAAAGCAGAATTGTTTAAAGACTTGAATGGCGGAATTAAGCGAATCACTGGAGCAGTAGCTAGAAATCGTATCAAGGCAAAACAGTTCGATGATGTTATCGATTTTATTAACAATTGGATGCCTTCTACAGCGACGATGACAATTATTAAGCAAATGGAGTTGTTAGAGGATGAATAGAGCTGAAGCGCTAAAAATAGGCGTAATAATTGCTAATCGCTGGTGGAGACACAATAAACCAAACATCCTAAGCCAACAACATATTGATAAGCAAAAAGCATGGCAACAAATAAAAAAGTGACTCAGCCGACCAAAGCAATGAGTCACAAAGAAAATACATCTAAGGAGATGTTACCACATGAAAAAAGAACTTTCCACTCTAGATCAATATTTGACTGATCCTAGTTGGGGCAAATCGAATATCAAGGAAACAAGCAATCGAAAAATCAGACGTAATCTTTTGACGGATGAAGAACTAGCATGTGATCAAGACGATTTGGGAAATTTTGTGAGTATTTGGGATCATGTCTATCTTATCCATTTATCGAGGAAGTCCAAAAAAACTGAATATATCTATGTCATCGAAGATGGCTTGATTGATGCGCTAGAAGAGTATGACAGAGATAACTTGATTGATATCTCTTATTACGGATCAGGTAAGAAATACATTGCTGAAATGGAGGCAGAATTTGATGAGTGAAAAGGAACAACCTTTGAAAAATAGAAGTGATAATACGCTTTTTAATACCTTATACAAAATAAATGTGAAAGATGTTACTGAAAAACGAAATAACCTCACTTATCTTTCGTGGGCATGGGCTTGGGCAGAAGTTAGCAAAGTGTGTGAGGCAGTAGATTATGAAATCTATCATGATCCAGAAACATATCTGCCGTATGTCTTTGATAAGAAAACAGGCTATATGGTTTTTACCAGTATCACAGTCAACGGAGTAAAGCGTGACATGTGGTTACCAGTCATGGATGGTGCAAACAAGGCAATGAAAGATGAGCCATATACCTACGAAGTCAATGATTATCAGTGGAATAACGAAACGAAGAAAAAAGAGATTGTTGGAAAAATCGAAAAGCGAGTTGAAGCAGCAACTATGTTTGATATCAACAAAACGATCATGCGCTGTCTTGTAAAAAATCTAGCAATGTTTGGGCTAGGGCTATATATATTTGCTGGCGAAGATATGCCAGAAGATGTCTCGATGCTTGAACCAGCTACTCAAAGAAGCAAAAAGCTATTCTTGGATGCTTTACAACTGGTTGCTAACAAGTACGAAAAATCAATTGATGAAGCAATTGTTGCATTGACTGATGCGGCTTCTATAACCGCTGATGACAGTAAATGGACCAAGAGAGACTTGGGCATTCTAAAACGAGGCGTTAACTGGATTGAAGATCAGTACAGAGAAGAAACAAAAGAGAAGTGATATGAGTGTTTAAACCATTGATCGATTCATATTCAGCGGTTCTGAAAAAGTTCAAAGGAAAAGACATAGGTGCAACGATCAATGAAGAAGTGAACATTGATCGACTAAAGACGATGTATGACGGATATGATGGCGATCGGATTATTGAAGTTCGATTTATTGATCCACGTCGATTTACTGTGCAGCAACGAAACTTCATCTATGCGCTGATAGGCGATATTTTCATCGATACAGGCATGCCAACGGACTTCTGGAAGGAATTCTTTTACTTCCGTTTTGAAGGCGTCACAGGGCGCAAAATAAGCCTCAAAGACGAATCGAATACAACTGTGAGTGATGCTAATGTCTTAGCAAATATCATCTTAGATTTCATCTTTGAACATCATATTCCTTTCAAAGAAGGCTATGAGATTTTACCAGCGAATCAAGAATATTACTTCTACAAATGCATCACAAAAAGAGTCTGCTGCATCTGTGGCAAAACAGGAGCTGACATCGATCACTTTGACAAAGCGCTAGGAAGACGAAAGCGCAAAGAAGTTGATCATTCAGAGTACACATTTGCAGCACTCTGCAGGATTCATCACACGGAGAAACACAATATAGGTGTGATCAATTTCAAAAATAAATATCAAATCAAAGGGATCAAGTTAAACCAGGAAACAATTAAGAAACTTAGAATAGGAGGGTAAAAAATATTGTCTGACAACAAACGCTACTACTATTTAAAACTAAAAGAGAATTTTTTCGATAGTGACGAGATGGTTCTCTTAGAAAGTATGCCAGATGGCTATATTTATTCTAATATTCTTCTCAAACTTTATTTAAGAAGTCTAAAACACGAAGGTAAGTTGATGTTTAATGACAGGATTCCATTTAACTCTACAATGCTCGCAACTATTACAAGACATTCTGTAGGAGTCGTAGAAAAAGCGGTACAAATTTTCCGTGATTTGCAGCTTATTGACGTATTAGATAACGGAGCAATTTATATGTCTGATATACAAAGTTTCATTGGAAAATCCTCAACTGAAGCAGATAGAAAAAGAGAATACAGAAAGAAAATAGAAGAGGCAAAACGGAATTTAATAACTGGAGGACAAGTGTCGGACAAATGTCCAGACAAAACTACACCAGAGTTAGAGATAGAGATAGAGAAAGATATAGATATAGATAAAGAAGAAAAGAAAGGTAAGTATTCTGACGAACACTTACGCCTTGCTAAAAAATTGCAAAGTAATTTAACTGAAGATTTTCCAAAAGAAATGAACAAAGTAGATATCGAAAAATGGGCAGACACAATCAGGTTGATGGAAGAAAGAGATAAAGCGTCTATAGAAGCGATTGAGTATGTGATCAATTGGCTACCTACAAATGAATTTTGGTTTGGAAATATTAGAAGTGCTAAGAAATTGAGAGAAAAATTTGAGAAGCTCAAATTCGAAATCAAAGCAGACAAGAATAATCATAAAAAGCAAAGTCAAAAACTACAGTACAGCAATCCTAGTGAATATGACGACTTGCCAATTTAAAAAGGAGATGCATCACATGGAAAGCCTAGCAAATGCTATGGAGAAACTAATAAGAAGAGTATTAGTGCAAAGCGGGAAATGTCCAGAATGTAGCGAACCTTTGTATAGTTGGCGAGCTAAAAATAAGGATGGTTCAGAACGTTGTAAACCAACATGCATGAGTTGTGGTTATAAAGCGTTACGTGTGAAAGAGGATATACAGACCGAACGGATATATAACGACAGCTTAAAAGCACGAGCGTTGAGTTTTTTTCAAAATGGTTCGGTATTAACAGATAAAACTTTGTTTAAATGCAAAATGGAGAATTATCACGTAGTGGACCAAGAAACGAAAATTGCTTTAGAAAGAGCTAAAAGCTTTGTAAATGATGTCTTACTGAACCATCCTGCACATTTCATTCTATCAGGGAAATCAGGAAGCGGAAAAAGCCACTTGTCAATGGCGACAGCTTGGGAAATACTTGAGCGCTCAAATTATGACAAGAAAATACTTTTTATAAGCTATCAAGAGTTATTAGAGCAAATAAAGTTTTCTTATAACAATGCTGAACTGAGAAAAGAAATTGAAGGATCGCTTATAGCCGATATCAAAACAACTGATTTGGTGGTTTTTGACGATATTGGAGCTGAATTAGGTAGCGGGGTATCAAATAGTAGGCAGTTTACAAACAACACGTTAAACACGCTCTTAGAAGCCAGACAGAACAAGGCAACGATCATCACAACAAACTTATCCGGTCCTGAACTAAGAGAAGCCTACGGCGAAAGAATTGTTTCTAGAATATTTAAGAATTCAGAAGGTTATGCGCTGAAATTCCAACAAACAGCAGACAAGCGCATAAAACCAGTGAAAGGTAGTATCGCATGAATAAATACCGTAATAAGAAAACTGTTCATCGAGGTATCAAGTTTGATTCTATCGCGGAAGCAGAGTATTACGATTTAGCCTTGTGGCAAGCAGAAGCGAACGGCTGGAAAGTAAAACTTCAGGAAAGATTTGAGCTGATGCCGAAATTTGAACTAGATGGAAAAAAGTATCGCAAGATCGAGTATATTCCCGACTTCACATTTTATAAAAACGGCAAACTTGTCAAAGTCGTAGATGTCAAAGGAATGCAGACAAAAGACTTTAAGATCAAGGCAAAGTTGTTCTGTCATCAATATCAAGTGCCGTTGATATTAGCTAAAAAATATCGGAATACGTTCAAGGAAGAGCGTTTTTAACGAGGTGGTCCATCATGACAACAGAAGAAGTGATTCAAATGCGTATTCGAAGCCTTCAACGTGAGATTGACGATCTGGAACGGATAAAGGCAGTGATGGTCAATGAAACGGCGAGAAAGGCAATCAATTTGCACATAGTGAATTTAAGAAGGGAAATTCGTAGATTGGAGGAATGAGCGTGGGTAAGAAAGCAGCAATGAAACGAATCATTGAACTGACACATTCTGAGAATTGGCAAGAAGACAAAGAAATAGTTGCAGAAGTCCAAAAGCTCGGTAAATCAATGTGGACTGAAAAGCCTAAACGGAAAACGCCGAGAAAAATTGCAATCTGGCATGGTGATCGAATTCTAGTAACGGGTACAGCTGAACAGTTATCTGAAATTACTGGACTGAGCAAAAACATCATCTGGGATAGAGCTAGGAGCTTATGGATTGATTCAAAGGGGCGACAGTTTAGGTATGTGGAGGAGAAATAATGGATCTCATTACACAATACAGTGATATCATCCTCAAGAAAATCATGATGAAGATTCAGAAAGATAAAAAAGCAAAAGAACGAGCGGAATTAGTTAAGTTGGAAATGGCTGAAACAGGAGCAGGAGTGCGAAGTAGCAGGCATTGGAAAGCAGCAGCAAACATTGAATTTTATTACAACGAAATTCAAAAAGGGTTCGATCAGATGCGTGAGCTGGATCGGCAAACAAATTGGAGCAAGAAACTTCATCAGGATCGTTTCAAATTTGTAGAAAAGTATAGAGAGATACTGAATGAGTATTTCGAGGAGGACTAGATGTTTAATTCAACGTTAGCGTCAATTCACTTTTTATTCTATATAACGATATTTGTAGCTATATTAATTAATGCGATAAAAAGCGGTTTTTTAACACCAATCGGCACAATTTTAACATTAGCTTCATTTGTTACAAGTTGTATTATCCAACTTAAATATATAAAGGAGAATGAATAATGGACGAACTAATCACAAAAGTAGAGCAGTGGGCTAAAGATAAGGGATTGGATCAAGCTGATTCCAGCAAGCAAATGTTAAAAACGATCGAAGAGATCGGGGAAGTTGCCGCTTCTCTAGCTAGAAAAGATGAACATGGTTTAAGAGACGGAATTGGAGATGTAGTAGTAACCTTGATTATTTTAGCTATGCAAAATGATATGGATTTGTACGAGTGTCTGAACCAAGCATACAACGAAATCAAAGGACGCACAGGAAAAATGGTAGATGGTGTATTCGTGAAGTCGAGTGATTTGGAGGACAGCAAATGATCAGCCTAACAATATTTTGGTGTGTAATTGGCGGCTTACTAGCGATGTTAGGAGCATACCTCATTTACGAGAGTGCAAAAGGCAAAAAATATACAGCAGTAGGGATTATTTTGTTTGTTGTCGGAATTTTAGTTGCGATTGGTGCAGAAATAAATCTTTATTTAAACGGTACGACAGAAGAGTTGATGTGGTTTTTATTGTGGACAAGGAGATAGGAGGACAGCGAAATGGGCGATATGGGCGAATACTGGAAAGATATTAAACCGCATCTAAAAGAACGTAGAAAACAACATGTCAGAAAGATGGGCAATTCAGCAACTAAAAATATTGAAACCTTGGGATTTGAATTTACTCATTATCCAAACAATCATCAATTTGCAATTAATACCCATAATGGAATTATTGACTACTGGGGAACTACAGGAACGTGGATTGAGCGCAAAACAAAAAAACGTGGTAAAGGGATACGTAGTTTGAGGAAATATATTAATCAGGAGGACAGCAAATGAACTATACACAACAAGAACTGACTGATTTATGTCCAAAACATGTAGCTGAGTTCATCAATAATGAAGTCCTGCCTAAATATGCAGATGGTTTAAATACAGCAGAAAACGTTACAGATTTTATGATTAATGATGCTATTGATCGTTTGATATTTTTAGAAATAGATTGTATTGCTTATTATCGTCTACACGCAGAAGTTGCTTTGATTGATCCGTATATTGCTTTAAGCCAAAATCGAAAAATACTCGTAGCCTATATTGATACCAAACAGATTTTAGAAGGCAGAGATGTCGAGATAGAGATCGATGAGGAGGAAGTGGGATGAAAGCATACACAATCAAGTTTTATGGAAATAAAACCTATGTATACATCCTAAGCGGTCTCAGACTTGATTTTAGAGGCTATTCAAAAGAAGACCTTTTAGAATCCTTATATGGTTACGGATATTTAAATGAAGATGAACTAATAAGCTTAGAGAAATTTACAAATGCTTGGACGATTGAGGAGGAAGCAGAATGAAGATTTATGTAGTAAAGTTCGGGAATAAATTTTATAGAAGTGATGAACGCTCTATAGGGGCTAACACATTATTCATTGTAGACATACTCCAAAGTGCGAGATGGTTTGATAGCCTCGAAGAAGCTAACCAAGTTTCACGACGACTTGGTGGATTAACACAAGTATATGAACTGGTCACTGTCGATCATGAGGAGGTAGAAAGATGAAATTAAAAGACGGATTTTACGCTAGTAGTCATGGTATCGGCGGTTTAATGCTAGATATGCCGACAAAGAATCCTAAAAAACGTAAGAAACCAAAATTCAAAGTCGGTGACATGGTTCGCTGCGAAGCAGAAGGGTTCATCTATCCATTTCGTGGATATGTAGAACACGTCTATAATCACTCAGCGATCATTCGTATTGAAAACACGATGGAATGTGATAAGTGGTTAGCGAAAAGCAAAGAGAATTTAGCTGTAGCGAGATTGGTGGATATGAAGGCTATATAAACAGCGAAAAAATGTACTTCTAAGAGAAAAATTTATTTTTTATAAAAATAGGAAAGTATCATTATGAAAAAGACCACAGAGATAAATAAACCTACCACATAAAAAATGAATATTTCTTGCGATTCAATATAGGTATATTTAACAATTTGTACAATAAAAAATACTATAGGTAAAAAAGATAACATGAGGAGCTTATTTGTTCTAGAGTGTTTGACAAAGTAACAAAATGCGACGATACCAATACAAACGGGAATCCAAAATAACAGCATGCTCCACATAGTCACTCAACCATCTCCTATACGCTTTATTATCAATAGATAATATCATTTTTCGTAATAAAGATAAAAAAATAAGTAAGGCTTCTCATTAAAATATAAAAAAGACAGCCGACCACTGGCTGTCCTTAGCAGAATATTGAAATAGTGAGCCATCTGTTTTCCGCCAGATAGCTCAACATGTATATGGGTAACGAGTGCAACCTCGCTACTTGAAAAGCTTAGCATAAGCATGGGTATAAAAAAAGCCGGATTCCTCCGACCTTAATTAATAATTCTGACACAATTATTATATCATAAATGGAGGAATCAATGGATGGTACTTTTCGATGTAAAGAAGTATGAGACACCAGAGGCAAAAGATGTGGATATGGATCGCACAAAACATAATGTTGGTGTTTTTCTTTCAGCATATCTGTCAGCTAGATGTAGGATAGGTCAACCTCGGGAGCCTAAAGTAACGGCATCTTACTCCTTGGTTCCACCTTCTACAGCAAATAATACATTTGAAGCAGAACGAATGATGATTGAGAGAGAGGAAGCGCAAGAAGAATTTGAGTACTTGCACAAATTATTTGTTCGTGGCTATTCAGCAATTCAGCATCCGCATAAACCTGATGTAACAGAAAGGCGCAAGAAGATATTCTATGATCGTTATATCAATGGTCTGCCCATTTATGTAACTGCTCAAAGGAATAATACTAGCGAAGAATCGGTTAAAGTAGAATCAAACAGAATTATCATCCAATTTGCTTCATCGTTAGAACTGGTTGCTTTTAAGTAGCCAGTTTTTACACTTTTTATACCCTTTGATTACCCATTTGGTTTCCATTTTATACCTTTTTTATACCAATCACTTACCTGGTAAATGATTTATTATGATAGTGTCGAAAGATTAGTGATAGGTCTGAGACAAAATAATAATAAAAGGAACATCGTTTTATTATTGTTTCACAATTAAGCTTCGATAGACAGCAACGGAAATATTAAGAATAAGGATGTGAATTCCAACTCCTTCTAAATTGTTCTTATTATCTATCATCCGTTGCTGTTTATTAATTTATGTATTGGAGGGAAAACGAATGGAAGTCGAGCAAATAAAGTATCAAGGTATGGATCGGGAACGGTTGATTGATATTATTGAGCAACAACGTTTAGAATTGATCCAAAAAGAAGCTGTATGTAAAGAGTACAAAAAACATTTAGAACAAGTAATTGAGTATCATTCAGTAGAAAAGTACAGATCAGTGGTGCAAAAAAATAGAGCAACGAGTCCTGATCCTCGTCAAGATGTATCGATTAGTATCAAGACGCCAGTATTTAATTCTGTTAAATCAGAAAAGCTAGAAAGTATCTCAACTGCTTTGGTAGAAAAAGCAGCTGAAATGAACTCCCTAGCAAATGAAGTTAGTCGTCTTATTTAGTCACATCGATAACTTGAGAGTCTTTGGTGATTCCGTTTTTTATAGAATTAATGGTTTGTTCAGCGGAATATTTAGTCAAGTATGTTTCGCTAGTTGCTACTACTTCATTGTTATCGGACTTAATAACGAAGTAATATTGGCCATTAGTTGCTTCTCTTATAACAAAGTACAAATTTTTCACCACCTTTTAATTTATTTCAGCGGACCACTCGCTGATAAATAAAATTATACACTTAGTATTTATTTTCACAATATTAATTTGTCACTGTGGCGGAAAGGGTAGACGCTAAGCATGTGTGTTAGGTCAATGCTTCGGCAACCATGCAAGGTTCGATTCCTTGCCAGTGACTTTGGCAACTGAGGGTTGGAAATGGGCGCTCAAAGTACACGAGCAAGGCGAGGTCGATAGTAATCGATGGAATCGGTGTAGGTTGCTTGATAGAACTATAACTGCATCTCGTTTATGAGGTGTAGTTTTTACATATTAGATCACTCATCGAGTGGTCTTTTTATTTTGGAAGGGGAGTAAAAAAATGAACGAAAACCAATTAAGAGAGTTGTTTAAAACGAATGAAGCAAACAAAACAATGGAGGCGACATTCTACGAAACTCAAAAAAGCTTAGCGTTAATCGCAAAACAAGCTAAGTATTTCTACGATCAGCTTATTCTGCAAGGATTTAATGACGCACAGGCTATGGAATTTATGATGCGAACCTTTTCTGCCAGTAACCAACAGAAAGAGTGATACGTAATGAGGAACTACTGGTATGTATCATTATCAAATAAATATCCGCAACCAAACGCAGATGATCCAATTAGAGTTGTCCAGTCAGTCCAGATTAAAAAGAAGTACTCCATCATTGAAATGACCAGAGAAGCTACGCCAAAAGAGATTGATAAGTACAATCTTCGTTACTGCGGCCATGGATATTTTAGTGAGCAGAACATACAGACAAATATTGAGAGATATTGTTAATAAAATTGAAAGGTGGTGGCTTGAATGTGGTAAATTTGACACCAAAACAAAAAGCTTTTGCGGATGAATATATAAAAAATGGTGGTAATGCTACTCAAGCCGCCATTAAAGCAGGTTATAGCAAACGATCAGCAAGAGTAATAGGTAAGGAAAACCTAACTAAACCTAACATAATACAGTATATTAATGAACGGCTAAATCCTATCGAAAAGAAGCGCAAATTAAGTGCCGAGGACGCTTTAAATGAATTGATAGATATTTGGCAAGGAGAAGTACAAATAAGCGTGAGCAAGCAAATAGACCGCTTGGAGAAAAACAAGGTTATTAAACATATGCAATATGAATATACACCAGATTTAGAAAGCAAATTGAAAGCCTTGGATTTGTATTTGAAGTATAAATCGCTGTTATCACAAACGCAATTAGAAAAAGCTCAAACAGAAATAAAATTAATGCAAGCAAAATTAGAACAATTACAGATAAACTCAGAGCGTTCTACCGAAGAAAAACTTGATGAGTTGTTAGAAAAGATTAGTGGTGAATTAGATGGCACTAGTTGATATTTATAACCCAAAGCAAATCGACGTGTTAAATAAAACCATTAAGAATGATTGGTTTATTACTTTATTACATGGAGCAAAACGTTCTGGAAAAACAAAAATAAACAATGATTTGTTCTTGTTTGAATTGCGACGTGTGCGAAAGATTGCCGATGAAGAAGACATTAAGGAACCAATGTATATCCTAGCAGGAGTTTCAAGTGCAACAATCCAAAAGAACATCTTACAGGAACTATACAACATGTACAGCATAGAACCTAAATTCGATAAACATGGAAACTTTAAGCTATTTGGCGTTAAGGTCGTACAAGCTTATACAGGAAACATTGGCGGTGTTGGCGCAATTCGTGGTATGACAGCATATGGCGCTTATATCAATGAGGCATCGCTAGCTAGACAAGAAGTATTTGCTGAAATCGTTTCACGTTGTTCAGGAACAGGAGCGAGAATACTAGCTGATACAAACCCTGACAACCCGGAACACTGGCTAAAGAAAGAGTATATCGACAATTCAAGCAAAAATATTCAATCGTTCCACTTTGAATTAGATGATAATACATTTTTATCTGAACGATATCGTAACAATATTAAAGAATCAACACCAAGCGGCATGTTTTATGATCGTGATATCAAAGGTTTATGGGTTTCTGCAGAAGGTGTCGTTTATCGTGATTTTGATGCTAGCAAGCACTACATCCAGTCAAAAGACTTACCACCTTTGAGCAACTTTTATTGTGGTGTTGACTGGGGATATGAACACTGGGGTTCAATCGTAGTTATAGGTGAAACGGATGACGGAACAGCTTATTTAATCGAAGAACATGCTACTCAATTTGAAGAGATTGATTATTGGGTAGATGTGGCAAAAGGCATTCAAGAGCGTTACGGCTTACGAGTACCTTTTTATTGTGACTCTGCGAGACCGGAGCATGTGGCTAGGTTTGTAAGAGAAAAGATTAATGCTAAAAATGCTCATAAAGCACGGTTATCTGGAGTTGAGGAAGTCGCCAAGAGATTTAAACAAGATAAATTGTTTATCTGTCAAGATAGAGTGATGAAATTTCGGGATGAAATTTATCAATACATTTGGGACAAGAAAAAAGGCGAGCCAATAAAAGAATATGATGATGTGCTAGACTCCGTTCGATATGCGATATATACTCATGAGCTTCTTAAGAAACCAAAAGTTAATGTCAACGAAAAGATTAAACGTATTAAACGCATGTTTTAAGGAGTGTGAAAAATGGATAAGGTAAACGAGTTTGAATACGGAGCTGATATACATTATTCTAATGACGTGAACACAAATTATGTAAAGTTTAGCGTAGACTCAAATCTTCACTATAGATTTAGCTCAGCAGAAGATTTACTTAACGATTTAGATACTTTAGCAGCAATGATAAAACATCATCATGAATATCAGGTAAAAAGGCTAAGTGTATTAGATGATTATTATAAAGCTAGAAATACAAATATCATGGATAACCGTAGGCGCAGAGAAAAAGAAAAAGCGGATCACCGATCAGCACATAACTTTGGAAAAGTTCTTTGTACGTTTGATGTTGGGTACAACACAGGCAATCCTATAAAAGTGCAAATCGAGGACACAAATCAACAAAAAGAAATCGAAGAGTTTAATACTAATAATGACATAGATGGGTTAAATGCTGAACTCTGGCTTGATATGGATAAGTATGGGAGAGCCTATGAGATTATCTATCGAGATTCAGATGATACAGATTATGTTGATTTGGCTAATGTATTTGAAACGTTTGTTGTATATGATACTACAGTAAAACGAGAGCCTATTTTGGCTGTACGGTATCCTAAGACAAGATTCAACAAGGATGCTGATAAACAGTACATTCAACCAATCGTATACACAAAAGAAAAAAGTATCACTTATGATGAGACGACACTAACAGCAATTGAGTTAAAGAATCCCCAGGATGAACCGCATGAATATAAAGAGGTACCTATTACAGAGTATTCTCCTAATCGTTTTCGGATGGGCTTGTATGAAGATGTACTATCTTTGATTGATCTATACGATGCAGGGCAGTCTGATACCGCCAATTATATGACTGATCTAAACGATGCTCTTCTAGTTATTAGTGGTGATATTGAAGCAGCAGGACTATCCACAGAGGACGCCATCAAGCAGAAAGAAGCGAATATGCTTTTGCTTGAGTCTGGAACTGATGTGAACGGTAATAAAACAAGTGTGACTGCAGGATATATTTACAAACAATATGATGTGAACGGTGTAGAAGCATACAAATACAGAGTACGCAAGGATATTCACGAAATATCCATGGTTCCTGATCTTACTGATGACAATTTTTCCGGAGTGCAATCGGGAGAAGCAATGAAATATAAATTATTTGGATTTGAACAAATGACGGCAACAAAGCAAAGGCTATTCAAAAAAGGCCTTATGCGGCGTTATCGTCTTTTATTTAGCCTAAAATCAAGTATTTCTGAAATGGATAACTCCGATTTGAAAGGCTTACGTGTAATATTTACGCCTAATCTACCTAAAGCCATTCTGGAAGAGTTGAAATCTTTGGTTGATGCTGGAGCTGAACTCAGTCAAGAGACGATCTTAGGACTCGCTTCTTTTGTTCCAGATGTACAGGCAGAGTTGAAACGAGTAAATAAAGAAACGCAAAAGCAGATTGGCATTTTTGATTCAGATGGTGAAGAAGTAATTAACAACAAAAAAGATGAAACAGGGGGGTGATTAAATGAACTCCCAAGAATATTGGATCAAACGGGAAAAGGAATGGCAAAAGCAACAAATTAAAGATGATAAAAAGCGCATGGCAGAAATTAAAAGTCGCATGCAATACGCACAAGATGCGATACAAAAAGAAATAGACGCGCAGTGGGACAGTTTCTCCAATGGCCAGAAAATCACTCGTAGCGAAGCGATGAAGCGTGCTAGTGAAATGGATGTCAAAGCATTCGCTCGCAAAGCAAAGAAGTATGTCAAAGAGAAAGATTTTTCTCCTACAGCAAACCAAGAATTAAAGCTATACAATCTTACGATGCGTGTAAATAGATTAGAGCTCTTAAAAGCTAATATCGGGCTTGAATTGATTTCACTGTTTAATGAATTGGATAAGTACTTTTCGAATGAATTAACAAAAGCTGGTTTAGCTGAATTGAAGAGACAAGCCGGTATTTTAGAAATGACTATTGCTTCAAGTGGATATGCAAAGCTGATAGAACTAGTAATAAACAGCTCCTTTTTGAGTGATGACGTGTCTTTTAGTGATCGCTTATGGATGTATCAATCTGAATTGAAATCAGAATTAGATAGGTTGTTAGTCAGAAGTATAACGATGGGGAAAAATCCCAAGCAACTTGCATCTAAATTGGCAGAATATTTAACAGCTGAAGGACGAGAAAACACTAAGTTCAACACTCAACGTTTGATGGTGACTGAAACGACTAGAGTTCAGGTAGGGATTCAAGAACGAAGTTATAGAGATGCAGGCATTACCCAGTACATCTATATAGCAGAACCAACGGCGTGCAAACTATGTATACCGTTAAATAATCAAGTTTTTGATGTTGCCGATATGCAGCCAGGAAGTAACGCTCCTAATATGCATCCATTTTGTCGATGCAGTACAGCACCTTATATAGAACGAATATCAAGCCGTTAACACAAATTAACGGCTTTTTATTGTGCCTTCTTACAGCTTACAGGCGTTAAAGAGAAAGCTATTTTCGGCTGACCGGCGTAACTGGTCAAATTTATCGGGTAGCGGCGTAACCGTGGAGGATTAATCATGAAAAAACGTTTATTTATGCCAATGAACTTACAATTTTTTTCTGAACCAGGAGATGGTGGATCTGGTGATGAGGGACAACAAGGAAACCTACCAGCTGGCTCACAAGAGACACCGCCCGAAGCAAAAGAAGAAAACAATACTGGCAAAACATTTTCTCGTGATGAAGTAGCGAAAATGATCGCTGCTGAGACGAATAAAGCAAAAGCAGCGTGGGAAAAAGAACTAGCAGCAAAAAAAGAAGAAGCTAAAAAGCTGGCAAAAATGAATGCGGAAGAAAAACTACAGCATGAGTTGGAGCAAAAAGAAGCTGAAATCGCTGAATTAAAGCGTGGACAGGCACTATCTGAAATGACGAAAGAAGCTTCTAAAATGCTGACAGATGCAAATTTACCACACGATGATGATTTACTTGGTCTGATTGTTTCTGATGATGCAGATGCCACAAAACAAGCTGTAGCAGTCATCACTAACTTTGCTTCTTTGATTAAGAGAGAAAACGCAAGACAAACACCACCAAATGAAGGTGGACAATTTACAGCATCGAAAAATACTAAAGAAACAGTGGCTAAACTAGCTGCTAAAAATCGAATTATCAAATAGGAGGAAAACTTAATGAAAAAGAAACAACTTTTACCAATGAACTTGCAAATGTTTGCTCAAACATGGGATCCAGATAATGTCTTGGTATATGAAACGAAAGAGGGAAAAATTCCTGATAAATATAATACGCTCATTTTGAGTGAAGTTATGGAAAATTCTAAGATCATGCAGTTAGCAAAATACGAAGAAATGACTGACAAAGAAAAGAAATTTGAATACTTTGCAGAAGGACCAGGCGCATACTGGGTGGGTGAAGGTGAAAAAATTAAAACGTCTAAACCTAAATGGATGCAAGCTACGATGACTGCAAAAAAACTCGGTGTCATTCTTCCGGTTTCTCGTGAATATTTAAATTATAAATTATCAGATTTCTTTGAGGAGATGCAGCCAAAAATTGCTGAAGCTTTCTATAAAAAATTTGATGCAGCTGCCTTATTAAATAAAGAAAACCCATTTCCTCAGTCACTAGACGGATCAGTTATTAGTGCGGGGAATGTGGTTGAAGGCGGATTGACTTATGATAATATCCTAGCCTTAGAAGACAAGTTAGCAGAAAATGAATTCGAACCTAATGCGTTTATTTCAAACCGAAAAAATCGTACAGAATTACGTTCTGCAGCTCAAACAGTCGGGTCAAATGTTGAGTTTATTTATGATCGCTCTACTAATACAATTGACGGATTACCAGTAGTAGACCTTAAGTCTTTAGATAAAGGAACACTTTACGCTGGAGACTTTAATTACATGTTTTATGGGATCCCATATAATATTTCATTTAAGATTTCTGAAGAAGCCCAATTGTCTACTTTAACTAATGAAGATGGAACCCCAGTTAACTTGTTTGAGCAAGAACTGATTGCTTTGCGTGCAACAATGGATGTTGGATTTATGATTGTAAAAGATGAAGCATTTGGGAAGATTTCCCCAAAAGCGTAACGCCTGCTACCGGTATTGTGCCAAATCAAAAGACATGGACCGGTAAAGTAGGCGATACTAAAACATTTACTATTTCAGCTGTGCCTGCAGATGCTAGCGATGCAGCTGCTGTTGTTGCAGCTACTACAGCAACTTCAAGTGATGGAGCTATCGCAACAGTGACCAAAAATGAAAATGGTGGTTTTGATGGAACGATTGCAGCAGAAGGGTCAGCAACATTCACATTTACTTCTGGAGAATTCACTACTTCAATCAATGTGACAGGTCAACCTGCTAGTTAGGAAGTAAAAATATGATGATTGCAGATGATATTAAAAAACTTCTTAAAGGAACAATAGATGAAAAGCTTGAAGTTATTGAGCGAAGAACGAATGAGCGTATGAAAACCTTGTTAAATACGCAAGAAGTTCCTAAAGAATTTGAAACAGTTGTATATGAAGTATCGTTGAAAAGATTCAATAGAATTGGTCAAGAAGGTATGCAGTCATATTCTCAAGAAGGTTTATCTATGGCTTTTCCTGACTCGGATTTTTCAGAGTATCAAAATGAGATTGATGAATTTAAGCGTAAAGATCAGGAAGAGTTGTACAAGCCAAAGCGAGGGAGGTTTAAATTTGTATGAGATTTACAGATGAAATTATATTTGTTAAACGTTCATCTGACTCTAAATATGATCCAGATCTCGGTGAGTGGGTTGAAGGCAAACCAGAAAGAACAAGAACAGAGGCAAACGTGACAGATATTGGCACTGATAGAAGTGTGACTATTTTTGGTAGTGTGGAAGAAGGGGCGAAGGTCATTAGGACGCAGCCTCTTTTTTCTATCCCTACATTTGACTATATCGAGATTGAAGGAAAGACTTGGCAACAAAAAACAGCTAGAAATCCAGCATATAGAAATAGTTTAATTGTGCAAGAGGTGGTTCTTGATGAAGGCACAACTTGAATATAAAGGAATCGATCAGCTGATGCGACATCTGAAAAAAGCAGCAACGCTTAATGACGTTCAAAAAGTCGTGAAAAGTAATACTGCTGAAATGACTGAACGAATGCAAAAAGGTGCGCCAGTGGATACAGGTTACTTACGAAGATCAATAAACATGAATCTTTTAGAAGCTGGTTTAACTGGTATTGTAGGACCGACAGCAGATTATGCACCTTATGTAGAATATGGCACTCGATTTATGTCGGCACAGCCTTATGTTAGACCAGCGTTTAATTACCAAAAAGTCAAATTTATGGCTGAAATGAAAGCCTTGGTGAAATGATGATTAAGACAAGAGATCAATCAATTTTTGATGAACTTTTTAAAATATCCCAAAACAAACTTGGATATAAAACATACGATTACAAAACTTTAGAGGATGTTGGTTATCCTTTTGTGGAATTTGAGAACACTCAGACAATCCATGAAGTAAATAAAACTGACATTAAAGGGTCTGTGATTGTGGTTTTATCCGTTTGGGGATTACAGAAGAAACGAAAGCAGTTGTCAGATATGGCATCTGCTCTTTTTAATGAAGCTAGATTGATAGAAGCCACAGAAGGCTATTATTGGGCTTTAAATTATCAAGCAAGTGGAATTCAAGTGATGGACGACACAACAACGAATACACCGCTAAAACGGGCGGTTGTCACACTTGAATTTAGAATTAGATAGGAGGAAGAACATGGAAGCATTAAAAGGTATTGATGTCATTTTGCTTTATCGCTTATTGAAAAAAGAAACTCAGGAAGCCGCTTGGAAAATGGCATTTCAAACAGAACACGAAAATGGTTTATCAAGAGATTCAGACTCTACAGTGACAAAAGATGGAAACGTTCAAAGTTTAAGCCCGGTTGAATATGATTTTTCGGCTACTTCAATAGTTGCTAAAGGAGATTCTCATGTAGATGAAATGAAACAAGCTTTATTAAATGGGGATATCATTGAAATTTGGGAAATTAATAAAGCAGAACAGGGAACAGATGATAATGCAAATAAGTACAAAGCTACTTATTACCAAGCATATGTGTCTGAATTTACTCCATCGGCTGCTGCAGAGGATAACGTTGAATTAAGTTTATCATTTGCAGTAAATGGTGTTGGTCAAGATGGTTATGCAACCTTGACAGAAGATCAAGCCGATGTTGTTCAATATGCATTCAAAGATACCGTGAAAGCAACTTCGACAGGAGCATAAGAGGGCTTAGATGCTCTCTTTTTTATTTTAGGAGGATGAAAAACATTGAAATTAAAAATTAAAGGTAAAGAATATTCGTTTAAATTTGGCACTAAATTTGTACGTGAATTAGATAAAGTGATGCCTTTCGTCGATGGAAATATGGAATTTGGAATGGGACTCTCCGCAAAAGTCTTACCAGAGCTACGTTCTTATAACGTTAACACGTTATCACGAGTTCTGGAAATAGCAAATAGAACTGAAGATGAATCTATTACATTAGATGAATTGGATGATTACATCGATGAAGTTAAAGACATTGAAAAATTGTTTGATGAAGTCCTAAAAGAATTGGCGGAGTCGAACGCGGGAAAGTTAGCGGTCCGAAACCTGAATCAGAAATTGAAAGAAGCGGAAAAACAACAAGTGGAATAGATTCTGCACTGGCATACGAACAAATTCTTATCAATTCTTTTCGATATTTGGGAATGACCAATATCTCAGATATCGAAAGAATGACGTTATATGAATACAACATTCGTATGACTGCAGCCCAGTTATCTTGGCTTGACAAAGAAAAGTTGATTCACGAATTAGCGTGGGCAAATCAGCAAGTCCAAGCGGAGAAAAAAGTAGGCAAAAAGACAGTTCCTGTATATCGATCCTTTGAAGAATTCTTCAATTATCAAAAAATCGAAGATTCAATCATGGGAGTTTCCGAACTTTCAAAACAAGATAAAAAATTCCAAAGCTTACTAACTAAAGCTAACTCTTGAGGAAAGGAGGAGAATCATGGAACAATTTTCTGTTGAAGCCTTATTAAAAGCCACAGATAGTGGATTTGTAAAGACTTTTAAAGATGCACAAGATGCTGTTAAAACTTTTGAAAAGAATTCAAATAGTATGACAACCGCTGTTGGTAAAGTGATGCAAGGTACTGGTGCCGCAATGACAAAGTATATTACCACTCCTCTTATAGGAGTAGGCGTAGCAGCTGCTAAAGTTGGTGGCGACTTCGAAGCACAAATGAGTCGTGTAAAAGCTATATCAGGAGCAACCGGCGACACATTCGAACAGATGAAACAGCAAGCGATTGATCTAGGAGCAAAAACTGCTTTTAGCGCAAAAGAATCAGCTGCTGGAATGGAAAACTTAGCTTCTGCTGGATTTAGCGCACAAGAAATCATGAAAGCAATGCCGGGTCTTTTAGACTTAGCAGCTGTATCTGGAGGGGATGTGGCTCTAGCTTCTGAAAATACTGCTACTGCTTTGAGAGGATTTGGTTTAGAAGCAAGTGAAGCAGGACATGTCGCTGATGTATTTGCTCGTGCTGCTGCGGATACCAATGCTGAAGTTGGAGACATGGGAGAAGCATTGAAGTATGTTGCTCCTGTAGCTAATTCAATGGGGATTTCTTTGGAAGAAACTGCAGCAGCTATTGGTATTATGAGTGACGCAGGCATTAAGGGTTCTCAAGCAGGTACAACGTTGCGAGGAGCATTGTCTAGGTTAGCAAGGCCAACAAAGGCTATGCAAGATACAATGGATAATTTAGGTGTTTCGTTTTATGATGCTGACGGTAAAATGAAACCTTTAAAAACTCAAGTAGAATTACTTAAAAAAGCTTTTGAAGGCCTGACGCCTGAACAACAACAAAATGCTTTAGTAACACTATATGGGCAAGAATCATTATCAGGGATGATGGCTTTGATTGATAAAGGACCTGATTCATTGGGCAAATTAACAAAATCTCTGAAAGATTCTGATGGTGCAGCTGACGATATGGCTCGGACCATGCAAGATAATATGAATTCTTCCATCGAGCAAATGTTTGGAGCTTTTGAGTCAGCAGCTATTGTAATTCAAAAGATTCTAGCACCATCCATCAAAAAAGTAGCAGATGCCATATCCGGCTTAGTAGAAAAATTTGTAAGTGCTCCAGAATCAACTCAAAAATTAGTAGTGGCCATAGGAGCAATTGTCGCTGCTATAGGACCGTTAATTTTTATGATTGGTTCAGTAATTATATGGATCAATAGGGTGAAAGTAGCTTTTAAAGCTTTAAGTGAAAGTTCAAAATTGTTTAGTGGATTAAGTAAAGCAATGGGTCTTCTTACAAATCCGGTTTTTCTGGTTATAGCTGCGGTAGCACTACTCGTTGTAGGTTTCATCTATCTTTGGAATACGAGTGAAGATTTTAGAAACTTTTGGATTGGCTTATGGGAGGGAATCAAGTCTGCTGTAAGCTCGGCAGTAGAATGGATTCAGAATGCATGGAAATCTACAGGAGAATGGTTTAACAATTTATGGAAGTCCATTAAAGAAGGCGCAGACAATGTTTGGACTACAGTTCAAGAAGCCCCTGGGAAAGCGGCAGATTGGATTAAAAACAAATGGACTGGAACAAAAGAGTTCTTTTCAAATTTATGGTCAAGTATTGCAAACTCTGCTTCAGAGATTTGGAATAGTTTAAAAGAAGGTGTCATATCAGTTATTGATGATTTAGTTTCAAGTGCTGGTGAAAAATGGGAAGGGTTTAAAAATACTATATCTACTGCATGGAAAACAATTACAAGTAAAATCAAATCTGGTTTTGATTTTATACTAAAATATATTGGTCCATTTGTAAGTAGCTTTTCAGATGTGTTCTCTAATATAGTGAAAGCAATAACAAGTATATTTGCTGAGGTTAAAAACATAATAGTAAATGCTTGGGAAATCATTAAGTCTTTAATAGCTGCGCCACTACTGTTTATTATAGATTTAATTACTGGTGACTTCGAACAAATGAAAGAGGATTTAGATCTAATCTGGAACACACTTGTCCAATCAGTGGTAAATATTTGGACATCTGTAAAAAATATATTTACGGAATATATCGGTGCAATAGTAAATAGTGCCGTTAGTTTATGGACTGGATTCATACAAAGTATTTCTAATATTTGGAATGAAGTAGTTTATCAAGCGACTATGATTTGGATTGATTTGAAACTATTTTTTACTAATTTATGGATTGATATTAAATACAGTGCAATTCAAATGTGGATAAATCTAAAATTCTCCATAATTCAAACTTGGATTGATACAAAATATGGTGCAATTGAACTTTGGAATAATCTAAAACAATGGTTTTTCCAAACGGTTAATAATATCGTGCAAACTCTTATAAAAAGTTGGAACAGCTTAAAGCAAGGAACGATAGATTTATTCAACAATACAGTTCAAGGTGCTAAAGACATTTGGACTTCATTCAAATCTTGGATTGGTGATTTAATTACTGGAACCAAAGATAACATCATTCAGGGATGGGAAAACCTAAAACAAGGTACTATAGATACTTTCAACAATTTAGTAAATGGTGCTCAAGAGGCATGGGATAATTTAGTAAATGCTGTTAGTGACACGGTTGATAGAGTAACTGGCTGGTTTGATAACTTGAAAAATATCGATTTACTAGCAGCCGGAAAAGCTATCATGGATAGTTTTCTAGAAGGGTTACAAAATGCATGGAAATCTGTGCAAGATTTTGTTGGAGGTATTGGTGATTGGATTCGTGAACACAAAGGACCTATCCAATACGATAGAAAGCTATTGATTCCAGCTGGTCAGGCTATTATGAACGGTCTGAATAAAGGTCTGACAGGAGGATTCAATGACGTACAGAATACTGTTGGAAGTATGGCAGACTTTATCGCGGAACTTTTCAATGCAAATTCTGATGTAGATATAGCTGCAAATTTGAAAAATGCAAATAAAAACATTGGTGCACAAGTTGAACATAAAATAAATATGGGTGGCTCTACTAAACCAGCTGTATTTAAAATCAATCTTGGAAGACAATCGTTTAGATTGTTTATGGACGATATTTCACAAGCTATGGGCGAAGGTGCAGATATTAATCTGGAATTTTAGGAGGGAATATTTTGGATCAACGAGAAAATAAAATGTACTCATTCAAAGATACAACCATTAATCTCACTAGTTCTAAACGATTCCTTCCGACGTCTGCCATGATGTACGATGGAATGTATTTAGAAGATTTGATTGATGGTTATCAAACACTTACGGTGGAAGGTAGAGAAATGCTTTCTGTAGAAGTTGAACAGCAAGAGATACAAATTGGTTCAATCATTACAAATCAGAAAATACCTTCAAGAACACTAAAAATAACATATAAGCTGGAAGATAGAGATCCAGAAAAACTACAGTTTAAATTCAAAGAACTGTTGAATTATTTATACCGGAATGAAGACGTGGAAATTAGGTTTCATGATGAATTAGATTATTATTACTACGGTCGCTATACATCAACTGATACTGTTCCAGGAGACTCCAACTCGATTATTTCGAGTTTTAATGTATTCTGTGCGGATCCACTAAAGTATACGAAAGAGTGTGTTAGTGATGGCTATATTGGAAATCCGATACAGTTTCCTATAACACCAAGAAAAATTGAAGTTACTTTATCCATGAATAATTCAATCAAAATTACAAACGGAGAACAAAATATCACGATAACTGACGCGGCAATAAAAACAGGAGACGTGTTGGTTTTTGATTTTTCCGATGAGCAGGTAACTGTAAACGGAGAAGATTGTACTTCTATGATTGATTTAGAAAGTGATTTTGAGAACTTTTATCTTAAGCAAGGTCAGAAGATAACTAGCAATAATGGGAAGCTTAAAATATTCTATAGGGGGGCGACAATTTGAGTGAGACAGTTTATTTCTTTGATCACTTGCAAAAACTTATTAAAAGAAAAAATACAAGAAGTTTGATTGAAGTCTCCCAAGAAAAAGAAATTAGTTCTGATAAGAGTGATCTAATGAAAGATACTCTTTACGTTACGACAAAATATGATAAAGAAATAGAGGATGCAAGATATATGGCGATTCGTGAAAACGAGTCGTCTTTTTCGTTGTATCGAATTACTAAAGTTAGCGACCCATTTGAAACATTAGAGTTTACAGGGTTAGGATTTGCGACAAATGAATTAGATGCTTACATCATCAAAGATATTAGGCCGAGTGGGCAGCCCTTAAAAAATGTTCTTGATCGATTGATTGAATTTACTGAAGGAAATTGGCGCGTTGGTCACGTAGAAGCAATGTTACCAACAGTAACTGCAACTTTTTACTATGTCTCTGTAAAAGAAGCGTTGAAAGAATTGCAAACCTTAGGTATGGAATTTGTCTTTAGGTGTTCTTTGAATTCTGATGGAATAAAGGATAAATGGATCGAAGTATATGAACAAATTGGCGAAGAATCGAATACACGTTTCGTATATGGTAGTAAAGCATTAACAGTTGTAAGAGAGATAGATAGAAGCTCAATCTCAACTTCAATGATAGGTCGTGGGCGAGGCGAAGAGGTTGGTGACGGTTACGGTAGAAGAATTGAATTCACTGATGTTGAATGGAAAAAGTCGAATGGTGATCCTTTAGATAAGCCTAAAGGCCAAAATTGGCTTGAAGATCCGGAATCAACTCAAAAGTATGGGATACCACAAAAAGATGGATCAATGAGAAAACGAGAAACCGTAGTAGTGTTTGATGATATAGATGATCCAACAGATTTACTTAAAAATACTTATTCAACCTTAATCGATTCTGCTAGACCGTTAGTACAATTCAAAGCTGAAGTCACTGGAGGAGATGTGATAGGAAATACAGTGACTATTCACAGATACGATAAAGGTTATCACTATAAAACTCGTATTTATAAAACTACATTCAATCGGCTTACCGGTCAAACGAATATCGAACTAGGGGATAATTTAACACAAGATGTTAGAAAACAAACGGCTTCTATTGTCAATAATATTAATAGTTTAGAATCTAGCAAAATGACATTTTACGAATCGACAGAGATTGGAAAATATCAAGATGACATTATGCGAGGTGCAGGAGATAATGGCGGTTCTATTTATTGGGTAAATGGAATTGAAGCTGGTGTTAGTGATAGTAGAGAAATCTATGAAACTGTTTATATGGATGGACCTAACATTCCTAGATCACGCTTTTTTATGGTCCAAAATAACTCAGGGATATCTTTCAAACAATGTAAAAAAGGTGAGTGGCAAACAATTCAAGATGTACACAATGGTGATAGCACGACCGCTTGGACGTTGGATGGAACTTTCAATGCTAATTTTATTCGCGCAGGCATTCTGTCTGGTATCCTCGTGCAAGGGGTAGCTTTAAAAACATTTGACGATAAAGATTTCCAATTAGTGGCAGAGGGGGGAGAACTTTCTTTTGAAAAACAAGTCAAGTCTACTGGACTAGATGATGTACATGGAGAACGCTTGGGCTCAATTGTATCTACTTATGGTTCTAAAGGGATTAACGGCTTTGCTGTCTGGAAAGAGCCAAACTATATTTTTTCCATTAATGCTGGGGACGGTGGCGATCGAGGGAATCCTATTTTTCAAATTCCAGCAGATGTTACTGCTGATAAGCGCAAATATAATCTTTATGGTGACGGCAATTTTTCAGAAGGAAATATAACCATAGATGGACGGCTAGATGTAAAAGAACTCTATGTTAACGGTACAAAAATTGACACTAATGGAGGAGGCAATTCCGGAGGGAACGATAACGGTTGGAACGGACAATACCCACCAGAAGTAACTACTGATCGGGATAAACGATATTGGCAAATTTGGGCAACGGCAATAGGTGCCGGTTTTACACAACAAGCTGCTGCAGCCTTACTTGGAAATGCACAAGGAGAATCAGATGCTAATCCAACCGCTGATGAGGGCAATGGCGCACCAGGGTTCGGTTATGGTGTATGGCAATGGACCGATTCTTCTGGCGCAACTAGCGGACGTGTCTACATGATCAATTTAATGACAAAGGCTGGCATCAGTGATGATCCAGACACAATCACGGCACAGTTTAAATTGTTGATGTGGCATGCACCAAATGGTCAATGGATCGCAACTAGCGCTTATCCTTACACATGGACACAATTCATGAATCTGACCGATATCAACACAGCAGCACAAGCATTCGTGGCTAACTTTGAACGTCCACGTGATCCACATCCAGAACGGACGGCATGGTCACAAGAATGGTATGACAAGTTCAAAGATTTGGAAATTCCTGTATCAAAAGGATATATGAAGCCGATTGCGGATCCAATCACAGTGACGAGCGAATTTGGCTGGCGCACTTCTCCAATCACAGGAGCACAAGAATTTCATAACGGTATTGACCTTGTAAATGGAAATCCTAATACACCTATTTTTGCTTCAGCGGATGGCGAAGTGATTGTTGCAGGTGATGCAAATTACTTTGACTGGTATGGAAATTGGACAGTGATTAAACACGCTGATGGAATGTATACAGGATACGCGCATCAAAGCCGAGTAGACGTCTCAAAAGGTCAGAAGGTAACTGCTGGTCAGCAAATTGGACTGATGGGGACAACAGGACCATCCACTGGAGAACATCTTCATTTTCAATTTATGGATGAGTTTTATCCATCTTCTTCAGGTCATTTCCACAATGCAAGAGACTACATCGATTTCTAAAGGAGGGATAGTCATGGCAGAAACGCAGCATAAAATGGTCCTATCCACCACCGAACCAAACAACGGAATAAATTTGGTTCGAATTCGGCAAGGGGATGTTTTAACGCAAAAGTTCGTTGTTGAAGTGGTGGAACATGGCAAACTAAAAACATTCGAGGGCCTAGTGCCGTTTTTTATTAATACAACAAAATTTGGCGAAAACCAACCTGTTGAACAAAAAGTACAAGAATACAGTCCAGCGCAAGCAAGGCTTGTTTACACCTTAAGTGAGCCTGACTGGCAATGGGGTGGTGAAAACACCGCACATTTCAGTTTCCGATCACTTAATGGTGATGGAACTTGGAGTGAACAATTTAGCACACAGGATTTTACCTATCGAGTCATTTCTGGAATATCTAGAAGCCAGTTACGTGACTCTGGCTATGTGTGGACATTTGAGGATTTGCTAAGAAAATTCAAAGATTACATGGATCAGGGCAAAAATGACTGGGAGCAGTGGTTAGAAGATAATCGTGAAATACTGGAAAATATCGATCCAGGTGGTATGATCATTAACATTCTGAATGAAGCTAAAGGCGACTACGAATCATTAGCTGATCGTTTAAACCAAAAATACCAAGTGCCAGTCGGCAGCTCACAAATTAGAGAAACAACACGCTTTTTTGATTACGACACGATGAAATACGTTGACCTAGTGCCGCGCAATTTGAATACGGTTGTCAACAGTGTTAATAACAGCAAATTTAACTTTTCTTTCATTACAGACATTCACGCAGATAATCACAACTTGCGTATAGATGGCGTCGGTTACAAAGATGCTTCTTATTTAAGACATTGGCGCGCAATCCCTCAATTTCAAAAATTAGGGAACAAAACAGATGTGATGATTTACGGCGGAGACAATATCGACGGCGGACTTGGTTCACTCGGCAGCGATATAGGCATTATTGATGAATGGAGCGCGCGACATTCCATGTTAGGCACGCTCAAACGCTTCACTAACGCAGCGGTAGCAGGACAAGAAAAACCGGTTATTATCTGCAAAGGGAATCACGACGCTTGTTTCGACCCCGCGTGGCGCAAGCGAAAGGGAATGTTATGCAACGCTGACTTCGAAGAGTATTGGAACGGTTTGTACGGTGGCGTGTTGTTCCCAGATAAAAACGCAGCAATTTACCGTTTCGATACTTGTGATTTTTATGAAGGCGGCACAGGCGACAAGTACGTGGACGGTTACAGCGATACAGCGCCGGGAGCTTTCAGTGCCAAACAAATTAACGCTTTCGGAGAATGGTTAGTGAACGTTCCGAGAAACTATCATGTGGCGTTAGTAGGACATACGCCTTTAGGTCTCAGCAAGTTTCCCGTTCGCAATGAAAACATGATTAGCACGTTGATAGAAGGGTTTAAATCTGGTAGTCCGGTAACTATCGATTGGTCTAAATTAGGACAACCGAATGACGGTTCGTTCGGCGGATTAAAGACCTTCGCAATGAATACAAAAGGCGCCGGCGTTGTAGTAGGTTATTTCTGCGGGCATTGGCACGAACAAGTCGAAGGGGCGTTTGGAACAGTAAAAATGATTCTTTGCGACGTCGGCTTCTCTCATACAGCTAGCCAAGTTGATACACCGGATGAATTAGCGTTTTATAAAATAGAAGTTGACACAGCAACAAGAAAAGTGACAAGCAAAGGCGTAGGGCGCGCGAGAGACTTCACTTATAACTATTAAGGCGGTGAACAATTAAATGTTAGATTTTCAAAGCAAACCAAATATTTTTGAAGAAATGAGTTATGAAGAGGCTGTGAAATGGTTATTGCGTCAAGCGGCTATCCATTACGACGGCTCGGATCACGACGCGCACGTCCTAGCTACTGAAAGCAACGCGGGCTTTGCTACACCGGAAACAGTTATGCAAGCGCGTGGGCGTTGGTTACGCGATTATAAGCTACCACAAAAATATCCGAACATTTTAGACATTCCGCCCGGCAAATACGCAACCAAAGCCGGATGGGGCGCAGACAACCCTGACGGGATTGAAGATGACAGTTTTGTTGAAATGATGGTATTCGCGGATCACGATTCGAGAAAATTAATCGTCGCTTTTGCTCGTTATAGCGGCGAAATTTACATCAAAATGACACATAACAGCGAACCGGTAGAGGGTTATAACTCGTTAGGCTGGCGGCGCGTTTACACTACTTCTGTTCTTTTTGAAGGCGAATTAAGAAAAGGACAATCAGTCAATCTGCCAGATGATACTTTCCGTTACCAAACGCTTCGTATCCACTACACAGACGGTGACGGAGACTTTGTAGAAGAAGTGAAACGTCAAAGATACGCGCGAATTACAAAAGCGAATTTATGGAATGGAGACGCGGGAGTGACGTTCATCGAATTTGAGCTGACAATCGAAGCGCGAAAGATAACGATGTCAAACGGCAGAGCTTTAGATATTTCATCCGGCAATGTTTCCAATCCCGCAATGAGCAACAACGTGAAAATAACTAAGATTGAAGGTGTGAAATAATGGCGCATGTCATCAAAAAAGGCTCTATCAAAGTACCTACACAGCCGAAAGACTACGATTTGCAAGCAACGGGGCTTGTATTTAAATCATACGATAATCAAATAGCGTTAGAGTTCAACGTCGAACAACAGAACGGCACACCGGCGGACTTGCTAGGAGCTAACTTGCGCTTGTTGATGTTTATCTATGATGAAGTAGATGGAATGATCACGAAAGAGCCAATCCCTTTTATCACGAAAAACCTCATCACTGAAAGCTTCTTGAATGGACAGGTCGTATATATCTTGCCAGAAGCGATGAAAGCTTATAACGGTATGGTGGAAGCTTATGTTTACATCGAGTATCCAGACGGATCAACAAGTGATAACTTAGGCTTCACCTTCCGTATGAAGCGTTCAGCAATCGACGGACTAGCGCAAGATAAAGCAGACTACTTTATTGCAGACTTTCAACAATTACTTGATGGAGTCAAACAAGAAGCAACAGATGCTGTTAACGCAGCATTAACAAATGTGGATTCTACGATTGAAAAGGCAAACCAACAAATAAATGAATTTGTAGAGGGAGCCACACAAGCAATTGATCAAACTGTTGACGAGGTAACAGAGCAACTACAAGCTACTCAAACTAAGATTGATACCGTTTCTCAAAACGTTACATCGGCACAAAACAATCTTAAAGCAGTTGAAGACAAGATGAATCAAACCAATCAGCAAATCGGCGACCTCGGCAAGCTGAAAAAGATGTACAGTAACAGCATCGACTTCGGGAATTATGATTATAGTGGGAATCCGAATTTAATGTCCAAACTAAAATCGAGCGATTTTAACGTTGGTTACCACGGGTCACTAACTTCGGATAACGAAAAGCTACATTTTACTTCTGATGGTACAGGAAGCATTATTATGTTTACGCGTATTAATACACCTCAGCTTGCTAGTGGGAAAACCTATACTCTGAGTGCGAAAGTTCGATTTGATGAAGGAACTACAGGAGCTATTGATAAATTACGTTTGGTGTATCGTACATCACCAGGAGAAAAGATATTATTGGAAGCAAATAGTACAAATATTACAACAGATGATGTAGGGAAAGAAATAACAATCAAAGGTACAGCTAACGTTAATTATCAAATCACAAATTTAGATCGATTTTATATGAGTATTAGCTTTGTTGACAGGGATAAAATAAATGGCGGATTTAAGTTGTACGACATCAAAATCGAAGAAGGCTCAACAGCCACCCCATATCAGCCAAACTTACTTGATGACCCTTACTGGCTAGGTAAAGCGCCTTTGGGTGAGAATATTGCTAATAAGTCTGTTACGTTTCCAATCAAATCTAGCGCCTACAGCCTATACCAAGCTAACATGGAAGAAGAATTTGTTTTAGGTCAAACCTATACAATTACCATGAAGGCAACCAAACCACCTATCCAAACGTTCATTGTTTACAACGAGGATAGTGGAGATTATAGATATGGTAACTTAGAGCCAGTAGAAGGGTTAGTTGATACATGGGGTCTGACTTTTACACCGCAGAAGGTTGGAGTTAACTACCCCAAACGGTTAACTATTATCCAGTATCCCCAATCAACAACAGGTGCATGTCAAATTGACTGGCTCAAGATCGAAAAAGGCGACACACGAACCCCGAATATTAGTCAGTTTAAATACTTTGGTGAAGGCTTGAAAGACAGTAACAATCCCAATGATTACAGTTGGGATGTCACACCTGAATATACTGAAAAAGGCTTGAATGATGCTGTTAATGTGTATGATCCTCAGAGAGTTGAAGGTTTGAAAAACTTTGCCGATGGTATTCAAATAGCAGGAGATAAAGTGATCAGTGAAAATGATTGCACTGTTTATACATTAACTAAAGACAACAGTCAATCGTTTATCGATGGGTATGCAACATTTATTAAACACGGAAAAGAAGTTATTGTAAATGGTACAGTAAAGTTCAAAAAAGCTTATGCTTTTGGTGTACCACTTGATGATGAAGTCCCAGATGAATTTGTCGCAAAAATTGTTCATGGCATGCTTACAGGTCCGTCAGGAACAAGTAGTGTATCAAAAGCGATGTACGTGCGAAAAGACTTAGGAACAATTATTACGAATAGCGAATTTGCTGCAAATGAATGGTTTACATTCCATGGTAATTATTGGGTAGGGGAGGAATAAAAATGAAAAATATTTGGAAATACGGACGAACAGGTGGAGAGTATGCTGGACAAGTGCTTGATGATATGGTTATGACTGTTCCATTTACCGATGTTCCACCACTCGAAGGAATTCGTGCTGATGGGGAACCACTAACGATTGCTGATCAGATGTTTGATCCTAAACTGAACCAATGGATTGTTTTAGTGAATGTACTAGATCACAACGATTTAAACAATCTCAAAGCGATGTATGAGTCGTTAGAAAATGAGAACGGCGATTTAAAACAGCTCAACGCCAAACTCATGCTAAGCGATGTAGCGATTAAACAGGAAAATACTGCATTGAAAGAAAAAGCGGATGGTTTAGCACAAATCAATTCAAAAACGATGCTTGCTTCGTTCCAAAATAGCAAAGACATTGCAGAAATTAAAGAGCAACTAAATCCAGCTTCAAAGGGAGGTGAGTAGTATGTTTAGTTTTAGCGATGTGAAAATGATGTATGATTGGGGCTGTTTTACTGACGATCAAGTTCGACTATTCGTTCCACTATGCATTACAGACGAAGAAGCAGAAAAAATCATTAATAAAGATAAGAGCGCATCTTAAGTGATGCGTTTTTATTTAAGGTAAAGGAGTTGTCACATGATTAATTTAGGAGAATGGGGAACAATCGCAGGATCAATCACTGCGATTGTTTCTTTGATTTTATTAGTAATAAGACCAGTCACTGCATCTTTCTCGAAGATTACTGAAACTCTTTCAAAAGTAAGTCACAATTTAGATTTGCTGACTAAAGATTTAGAATCGAGCAAATCAGATCGATTGATGATTCATGAAGAACTAAAGAAACACGATGAAAGATTAGATACACATACAGAAAAATTGGTAGAACACACACAACAAATCAAAACTTTATTTAGAGAAAGATCTCGGTAAAAAAGAAAGGAGTTAAGAAGAAATGATTTTACCCGATAAGTATTATCAAGTCATTAAATGGACAGTTTTAACAGTATTGCCAGCTGCATCTGTATTAGTTGCAACACTAGGCAAAGCGTATGGATGGAATGGAACAGATATGACAGTACTCACTATCAATGCAGTAGCAACATTTTTAGGCGTTATCACTGGCGTGTCGGCTTATAATTTGAAAAAATAGGAGGAAACAAATGAAAAAGAAAATTACTATTACTGCGATGAGCCTATTAACGGCTCTTTTTTTATTGCCAATTAATGGGTTTGCCTATACGATTAACAATGAATTTAATTTAGGCCCAAACGAAGGTAGCTCACAAGTAGCAAATAATCAGTACATTTTACTGCATGAAACGGCTAATGAAACAGCAACAGGACGCAATGAAGCGCAGTATATGCAACGTTCATGGACTAGCGCTTATACTGCTTATATTGTGGGAGACGGCGGAATTGTTTATCAAGTCGGTCAACCTGGTTATGTACAGTACGGTGCTGGTTCGTATGCTAATGCAAATAGTCCTGTGCAGATTGAGTTACAACACACACATGATAAAGCAACGTTTGAGAAAAACTACAAGGCATACGTTGAATTAGCTAGAGATTCAGCAATGAAATATGGTATTCCACTTACACTAGACACACCGTATAATCAACCAGGGATCAAATCGCATTTATGGGTAACACAAAATATTTGGGGCGATCATACAGATCCTTACGGTTATCTTTCTGAAATGGGCGTAAGTAAAGAAAAATTAGCCTATGATTTGGCTCATGGATTTACCGATGAAAATCCGACAACTTCAGATGATAAACCAGTCATTGATCCAACTCGAGCAGGTGCTGCAAATCCTACCCTGACAGATGGAACAAATTACGCCCACATTGATCAGTTCGGAGAAATCGAAAACGCAAACTTACATGTGGCTGGTTGGCACATCGCTAACTATAAATACGAGTATATCTTCATTATGGATTACAATACTGGGAAAGAATTAGCTCGAGTAAAAGCTGATGGAATATATAGACCAGATGTAAATCAAGCTTATAATACTTTAGGAAATGTTGGCTATCATGTATCTTTTAACATGCGCAACTTCCCTAATAAGAAAGTCTATGTAATGATGCGGGCAACGAATGATCCAGAAGGGAACACTAAAGGCGGAGCACAAGATTTTCATGATAAACGCTGGTATTTAAATATTCCGCAACGATAAAAATAGCCCCTCGTTTTTGAGGGGAAGTACATAATGCAAATTTGTCCATAACTTATTGATTATCTTGTAAAAATGCGGTAATTTAATAGTTAGTGAGAAGAGGTGCTTAATTATAGTTAAAAAAGAGGAAATAGAAGCAGCATGTAACCAAGCAAATGTTAGGTTTATTGGAGAAGCTTTATCTGGATATCCTAAGTATAAATACTTACACAACTGGTTACAAAGTAAAAGTTTTTATCTTAATAAAGAAAGATGCATGCCTAATAAAAATTATAGGGTTTATAAAAGAGGAACTATTGTATATGTTGATTTTGGGGTGAACGTGGGTTATGAGTTATCTGGTAATCATTTTGCTATTGTTTTAAATAATAAAGATAATTCGAAAAATGGTGTTGTATGTGTAGTACCAATCTCTTCAAAAAAGAAAAGTAATTATGTATCTGTAGGAAAAATATTAGAAGTTGCTAGTATTAAACAATTTATAAGCCAAGCTGATAAATTAAAAGAGAAACTTAGGATAATTATTTTACTTTCATTAAATAGAGGCATCATTGATGAAAGCGATTTGAATAGTTTTATTAAAGATATTGAAGCTAAAGGTGAAAAGCTTTCAGTGGAAGAAGTAGAAAAACGAGCTGTAAAACATAATTTGGTTTGCGAGACAAGGGAACAAGTAATTAAAGAAATAAAATCATTATCTGAAGATATGGTAAAATATCAGAAGGTGTTTAATTGCTACAAGAAATATACACAAGAATCCTATGTAATGCCACTTAATATCCAAACGATTAGTAAAAATAGAATTAGAAGAATTAACAAGTTTGATCCTTCTGGAAATATGAAGGCACCTGGAAATGTCCTCAATGAAGTAGATGAAAGTTTAAAAAAATATTTTACAAAGTAAACGATATTTTTGTTGACATTTTTCTGTTCGTTAGTTACCATGTAGTTATAGAAGGACGTAAGCGCCTATTTTTAATGTACACATCGGGACGTATGCGCCCACATAGAAACATAGTTGAGAGACATCTATATGGTGTCTCTTTTTTTATTAATATGCAAAAAAGTCTAGTTTTTTCAATAATATTTATGTAATAATAAATTAGCCACCACAACAAAGAATGAAACCCATTATTATCTAGTCTATGTCCATTCTTTTTGTTTGCAGTAGTTGTGATGGCTTTCCGTACTCTTAGCTCAGTTGGTTAGAGCAGACGGCTCATAACCGTCCGGTCGTAGGCTCGAGTCCTACAGGGTACATACTCTAAGTGATTTAAATTGCGAATAAAATATAAAAATGACTCCCCTTTTGACTCCCCCAAGCAGTATATGGATGTCTCTAAAAGTTGTTTTTTTAGATAATAAAAAGCTGATAATAAGCGAAAAACACTTAAAATCAGCTTTAAACCCTATTCTCGAAATCCGGCGAACCGGCTAATACCGGCGCGCAGGTTCAAATCCTGTACCTTCCTTATAT
>OJJC01000058.1_pt1 | contig 38505 bp, 47 predicted proteins | sample 1596231 | NCBI WGS metagenome assembly OJJC01 (sample SAMEA4350120, study PRJEB24818) | metagenome | biome: human; feature: gut; material: faeces | place: Denmark | collected 2013-09
ATCCGTATGCTGGTCCACCTATTTGAACAGTATCAGGATCAAAAGTTCCTCCTGTTTCTTGTTGAATGTTCCCCAATATTCCACATGCAGATTGTTTCGTAAATCCGTTATTACACAAAATATCGTAAATTCTCCAAGCTCTCTTTTCTGCATCTGTTTTTAATTCACTAGGATACCCACCAGTAGATTCTCCACCTCCCGATGGACCACCACCTTGTCCAGGAATTATTTCTTTTCCTTTAACTGTAAGTTTTCCTTGTACATCTAAGTCTCCAAAATAAATTGCTTTACCATTTCCTAATAAAACTAATCCTTTTCCTACTTTAGGAGAAATCAAAATATATTTGCCGTCTCCATTTGTACGAATAACTAAAGAATTATCTTCAATAGGGGTTGGAGTAGAAGCCCCAGGAAAAGGATTACCAACAGAATCAGTTGTTCCAATCGTTCCAATTGAACCCTTAGAATTCCAAAATTCCATTCCTTTTTTAGTTAACTCCATTATTTTCTTTTTGTTGTTCCAAATTTGGAGTAGTCCATTAACTAATTTCAATACATCTCCAGTCTTGTTAAAAGAATTTTGAAAGATATCTGCTTTGATTAATCCAGTTTGTATAAAATTGGCATTAAATATACTATCTAATGTCCAAGCTGAATTAAAAGGCCCCCGCCATCCTTTCTTAGAAAAAGCAATCCCATTTTTATTCATTCTTAGTACTTCTCTTGCCTTTTCTAAATCTGGATTATCCATAATAAAGATGTTGGAAGGTTTTTCTTTTGGCCATAAAACTACATATCCTCCTGCACTGCCTTGACCTGTAATCATTGAAGAAACATAATCATTAAAATCACTCATATAATTATTCGTTGCATAATCTTTTAATTTATCCTGAATAGTTACAGCTTGTTGCTGATAAAAAGCAACTTGAATGTCTCCTGCTTCTAATTTCAAAGTTTTTTCAGATAAAGAATCGTATTGTAGTCCACTAACCTTTGATTCAAGATAAATATTATATTTTTTATGATATATTTTAAATGTATCAAACAGACCATAATTTCTAATCTTCGCAAATTCTTTCGCTTCTTCACTATCAGTCAACTTATCAAATTCAACCGTAATAGAAACTTTAGGCTTATCACAGCCAGGATTGATCGTTTTAAAGTAATTTTTAGCTATTTTATTTAAGCTCTTAATGTCTTTTACTCCTTGTTCTTCTGTAAACTGAACATGTTCTGTATAGACATCAGGATAGTTATTAATATAGGCACTATCTACTGGCGAACCATAAATTCGATTAGTCGTACCTACTTCACTTTGAGGATCAGCATATGGAATAATTCTTGTTTTTATACCTGTCCAATCTAATTTGACCTTCAAACCAGACATATCTTTTCCATACCGAATCGTTCCAACATTATTGCGACCTCTTCGCTTTAACAAAGAAAGCTTAAATGGTTCACGTTTAATTTCTCCGCCCCAATATTGAAGCAATGATCCTTGTTCACCAGCAATACAATTTAAAACATTTCTCGCTTCAAAGATTGTGCTAGAAACAGCCGTAATATCAGAATAAAGTCGTATGTCAGATTTTTTATCCATTTTAGTTTCAATAATTGATATCGCTTCTTGACCAGTTTTAGAGTCCACTTCCACAAGAGTGACTACCCGTCTTCCAAGTCGATTTGTACGACTCTGAGCATAAATAGTTACTGTATTTAAAAAAGTATCTATATCTTTATCATCAATAAAAAAGATATGATACTCTTCTTGATCGTTTGGCTTTGCTTTTATTTGATAGTCATTTTCAAAATATTCATCAAATCTAGTTCCTAAAGGATAATCCAACTCTAATTCATATTTTCCATTAGCTACTTCATATATTCCACATCTTGTACAATCCTTTAAAATTCCTAAGCCATTCGTTGAGAAATCTGTTTCAGTAGGACTATATATTCTTGGTTTCATACTTTTCTCCACCACCTAGGCATTATTTCAAATGAATGAATATTTTTCGTCCATTTAATTTCATTTTTTCCAGGATATAAAAATGGAAAATCTAAAAATAAGGTGACCTGATCCTGATGTTCTAAATTACCATCTAATTTTCGATAAGCCTCTTCTAATTTAGAATCTATAAATAATTCTCTGTCCAACGATTTCAAATCATATTTATCCTTATTAATATAAAAAGAAGCATCTCCAGAACCACTCAATTTAATAAGCGGTTTTGAAGAATACTTCTCTGGGTTATAAATTTCAAAAGTTTCTGTTTGTCGAATAGTAAATCTACCATTGTAATTTTCCTTAAATGGTCGAATACTCACTGTAAATTCAAAAGGGACAATATTTCCTGTTTTTCTTGTTCCTTTAAATTCAGGTCCTTCTATTACTACAGCTTGATAAATATATTGTTCATCATAGTAAAGAATAAAATCACTATAAGACGACATATCTAACCATTCAGTGATTCGATCTTCCCACTCCTGCACCATATCAATTGAAGGTGCTTTATAGTAACACTCAATCTTTCTAGTCACATTTTTGTAATAGCCTTTATCAATAATGATAGAATCATTTCCTTCTCGCTCTCTCAATTCAATTACTCGACTAGCTGAAACAGAAGCAGGCCTGTTTTGAATATACACATTAAATTCAGAAGAATAATGTTGATTAATAAAAAATTGTCCTCTCTTAAGTTGCATATAATGTTCCTCCTACTGCACCAGCATCTCGTTTCATTTGTCTTGTCAATTCTGTTTTAATTTTTGTGGTAATCTTCCGAACCATTGAATCAGGTAAATCTCCATAAACATTTAAATGTAAATGAATTTCTTTTGTTTCACTAGCAGATATATTTTGCTTTGTTTGTGTAATTGGTAGGTGACTTATTCCATTTACTACAGGTTGAACAGACGGTGTTTTTACTAAATTTGTCATGGTTTGATCTAACTTACTTTGCTCTTTATCAATACCAACGATAATACCTTGAACAATATTTTTACCAACCATATCACGCATCCATCTTGATGGAGAATGAATATCTAAAGCTCCTTTAATCCAATTTTTGATATTACCTGCAATACCTTTGATAGTATCTTTCAAAGCATTCCACTTTTCTTTTACACCATTTATAAGTCCATCAATGATGTTCTTGCCAATTTCAAATAAATTGACTTCCCTTAACGAATTAAAGATTTCTTTTACCCGATTAATAGCATTTGAAACACCATTTTTTAGATTTGTCCATGCATTTTCAGCAGAATTAACAATTCCAGTAACAATATTCCAGAAAGAGTCCTTAATGTTATTCCATGTATTAATCATGGTATTTTTTATAGAAATCCACGTATTGTATGCCGTATCTTTAATATTTTTCCAAGTATCTTTGAAAAACTGTTTAATATTATTCCAAGTAGTAATGGCATTATATTTTAAATCGATCCAAGTTTGAATAATAGAAAACTTCAATTCAATCCATTTCTGAATTGCAAAATATTTTATATCAATCCAAAGATTAATAAAAAAATACTTTATGTTTAACCAAATCGATTTAGCTTGATTTACCACTTCATTCCAAATATTTATCAATGTAAGCTTGAACCCTGTCCAAATATTGAGTGCAGCAAAATAAATATTTGTAAAATAACTTACAAATATATTCTTTATAGATTCCCAAATATTTATGGCACTTTCTTTAATATTATTCCAAACAGCAATCATATTATTTTTTGTTTCTTCCCATCCACCAGAAATCATGGAGGTAATAAACAAAACCGGCGCAAGTATAACATTTTTTAAAATCTCAAAGACGTTTTTACCAATCTCAACTAAATTATTCCATAAGGTCTCTAGATAAAAAGTAACATGTAAAAATGCATTCTTTATACCTGTAATCAATGGACCAGCAACTGACATAATAGAACCTTTGATTCCATTCCATTTTTCTCTGGCTGAATCTTTTATACTTTGCCAAGTATCAGAAAACCATTTCTTCATATTAGACCATGCATTTTTTACACTATCGACTGCATTTCTTGAAGTCTCTACTGTTTTATCAAATAAACCTGTGGCCCCATCCTTAATACCTTTCCAGGTGTTAGAAAACCATTCCTTTGTTCCTGACCAAGCATCTTTGACACCCTCAACTGCATTTGATGCCATTTCTTTAGCAGAATTCCAAGTATCAATTCCCCAGTCCTTTATATTTTTTAATACACCAATTACGGAATCTTTCACATCATTCCAAATAGATATAACCTTGTTTCTAAGCTCTTCATTGGTTGCCATAAAGTAACCGAAAACAGCTATTGCACCAACGACTGCACCAATAATTAAAACAAATGGATTAGCAGCAGCTATTGCCCCCATAATCTTTAATGAATTTCCAACGCCAATTATGGCATTCTTAAAATTATTGAAGCTTTTTATTATTGCTGGTATACCTTTAAGTTGAAACATGAACGCTCCAAAAGCGGTAGCTGCAGGAACAAGAAAGGGCATCATGAATTTCAAAGCAGAACCAAATTTTTGAATTTCGTTAAATAAATTACTTAAAAATGATACTGCTGTAGGAATATTTGCAGCAATTACTTTTAAGAACGATTCCATTGAACTGCCCACTTTATCAATAATTCCCTTAAATCCACCTAAATCTGAATCTACTAATGCTTTATTTAATCCTTCTATTACCTCACCAACACCACGTGTAACAGCTGTTTTTGCATTTTGTATAGAGGTTTTAATTCCCTTAGTAGAATCTTTAGCGATTTGACTTAATGATTTAAGTCCTCCGCCACCTTTGGTATCCATTTCTATTAATTGATTTTGGAATTCTTCAACAGAAATCTTACCTTGAGATAAACCTTCTTTCAGATCTCCCATTGTAATTCCCATCTTTTTAGCAATAGCAGAAAGAGTAGGTCCAAGTTGAGCGTTGATCATTGAGTTCCAAGTTTGTGCGTCTACTTTTCCGTTTGAGAAACTTTGAGATAATTGAATAACAGCTTCATTAACTTGATCAGTTGAACCACCGAAACCAAGAATTCCATCATTTAAAGCTTTAAATATTTGAGTTGAACGAGTTAAATCACCTGTAGAAGAAGCAAGAAGTTGAACATGACTTATCGCATCATTCAAAGCAGTAGGAAGTCCTTGAATACCTTGAGATAAAAGCCCATTCTTTCCGATATTCTTCATAATTTCTGAATTACTAAATCCCATATTTTGGAAATTTCGTAGAGCGTTATTCATCGTATCTACTCGATCAACCGCTCCACTTATGGAACCCTTGATTAGATCAAAGCCAGCTCCTACGATTCTAGTTACTCCGCTAGCTAGAAAACTTCCAGCAAATATTTTCCAAATACTACCTAATGAACTGCCACTATTTCTACTTTTTCTTTCGATTGTTTCATCAAAAGAGTTCAACTTTTTGACAGCATTATTCATACCGGCAGTAAAACCAGATTCATCTAGTATCATCTTCAGAATTAGGTCATCGTTATTCAAAGTATCACCTCCTAAAATTGAGTGAAATTATCATAGTACTCAACATCTTCATGCTCTTTTACCGCATCTCTAAAAGCAAAAAGACGCATTAACTCATCCAAGTCAGTACGTTCAATTTCTGGTAACGTCCAACCTGCTTCGAGTAATTGCGTCTTTATATCTAATTCTCGGTAAGTAATCGAATACTTAAATGAAGGTGACTTGAGCGCCTCACTTACTTTTTTTTCGTCTCTGTATAAGTTTCATCAAAACCTGCAGTAACAGACTTCAATAATTTTCCTGTCAATGAGGCAATCTCACGAGCATCAATTCCTTTGCAATAATCTTCACCAGTAAATTGTCCCTCAAATAAAGTATCTGCAATAAATGAATAAGCACGACTTAAAGCTTTTTTAACTGATTGCTTATCAGTCGCTGTTTGCATTTCTTCCATAACTCCTGCAGCATCTTCTACAACTGTTCCTGGTAAAAATTCAGCAGATTTAAATTGTACTTGCTCATATTTACCTTCTTCGTCTTTTTTCGTTAATTTAATCGTTGTTTGATATTTTGACATTATTCTGTACCTCCTGAAAGTTCTGCTTCTTCAATTGGAATTGCTACTTTTGTAAACCAATTTCCGATCATTGCTTTATCCACGCCTTCATCATCTTCATCAACTGAATACATATATCCAAGTCCTGGTACATCTACAAATGAACCCTTCCAAGTTGGATGAGTAAAACTTACTTTACTTCCTTCAATCGTTGATGTTTCATCTGAATCTAGAGCAAACTGTCCTTTATAAAAGACCGTATAACGGTATTTCCCATTCGATTTTTTACGTCTATATGCAAACGCACCATCTTGCGCAATATCTTCTCCAGAACGCAAGGCACCACCTTTAACAATTTTCCCTCCAGTAATTGTAGATAAAACTTTATGAGTATATCCATTTGCTTCCAGTTCAACTTCTGCACCACCAAAAGCTGTAAATTGATCTTGAACCACTGAATCCCCATAATCTTGTGTTGTTTCATAATTAGCTGTTGGTTTGATACTTACTGCTGTTCCCATTGGCAACGCAGTACCATATACCGGAAAATTCCCTGTCTCATCTTCCAAAGGAAACCAAGTAGGTTTTTCGACAGAAATAATTCCGGTTTTACTTCTTTTTTCTCCCATTTATCTTTCACTCCATTCAATATATTGTGGAAATTCTAATGTAAAACGAATATGTTGAACACCATCTGCTTCATCAGGTAAATAGGCTTTTGGAAATAATATTTGCTCATCGATTGTAATCGTATTAAAAAAAGTCCCACAACGTGAGACTAATTCATTAATTAAATTTCTATTAGGGTTATTATCAATCAATGCAATATCAATTAAGAAAGAAACATTTTGAATATCAATTCCTACATTTTCAGTTCCAGATTCCATTACTGATAAAACGAAATAAAAATCTTTAGTTGACTGCATAACTGAATCAAGATATATTGTCCCATCAGGATAGATTTCTTTTAATTTGCTACTGATTGCAGCAATGATTTCATCTTTCATGTTACTTTCCTTTCTTAACGATTTTTATTGCCATTTGTTTAAATCTTCGAGGAATATAAGACATATTTGCAAGATTCGTTGCACGAGTTAACATGAATTTCCCTTTGACAAAGCCACCATTTTTAGTCCTATGACCTTCTTCTACATATTTAAAATAATGTTCATTGTTTATAACTTCTCCAACAATTCGACCGCTTGATAGTTTTCTAGCTTTTACTACACGATATCCTCGCCTTAAATTACCTGATTTTACAGGAGTTAATGGTTTAGCTAAACTAACGACTTTATTCATTGAATCGTTAACGAAGGATATTCCTTCTTTTTGAGCAATTACAGTCATATTTTTAAAATTCTCAATGATCTTTTCTGCATTTGATTCATATTTGAGATTACCCATTTTTCTCACTTCCTATCAAATTCACTTCACAATGACTAGGATAGTAAAAAGGCTTAGTAGCAAATAGAGAAAAAATTAAGCCACTGGCCTTTTGAGTTATTGTTATTCGATCTCCTTTTTTTAGTTTAATCTTAGGATGAACAAATAATTTATATGTGTCAGTTGAAACATTTACCATCTCTCCATCTTCTATGACTGCTAGTCCATCGATTTGACCTTGTGAAAGAGCGCAAGAAATAGGATTATCATATACTTTTTTGTAATCTTGAATAGTAATATTTGTATTAGAATCTTCAATGTCCGTCAGTCTTTCAATAATACAACTATCTTCATAAGTAGTTTCTAAAATATCTGCTTCATTCATTAAAAAAACTCCAATCCTCCACAACCAATAACTCTTCGTATCAAATCACCATAGCCTAGAAGTAACTCACTAACATCATTTGTTGTTGAAGCATAACTAATCGTTGTATCGCCACGTCTAACTGAAGATACTGTTTTTTCTGATTCATTTTTTATTATTTTATACAACACTTCACTAATCACGCTTTTTAACTTTTCCCATGAAATATCATTTTTACAAGTGTTGTATGATTCAATTTCTAGCAAAATTATTTCTAATAAATTAGTTATGCGTTCTTCACTCAAATCTGGAAAATCTTCTTTTGTAGACTCAATGATTTCCGTTTTTAGCGATTCATCCATCAGATCACTTCCTAAATTTCATTAACATCAATTGCATCTTCCAAAATTGCAATTGCTTCTTTATCATCTATAGAAATGATAAATTCGTTATTTGAATCTGCTGTGATAAATCTACGAGTTTTAGGATGAACAAACCCAACAAAATTTTTAGTTTTACCTACTCTATATTTCACGACTTCATCTTTTTTAGTTTCATCTTTTTTTACCACTGTAATTCCTCCTATCAAAAAAGGGAGTACTAACTCCCTTTTATTCAGACTTTAAATTTAAAATTGCCCCAGAGTTTGAAGCATTGTATTCAAGAGAGTATTCACCTACAAGACCGATACGTCTAGAATCCGTTGTTTTTGCAAGTTCTTCTGCTCTCCATTCACGTAATGGACGTAGTTTCACATAATTAGTATCGATTGCGGCAATTGTTCCTTTTGGCAATGATGGTTCTAGTAGAGCAATACCTGTACCGTAATTAGACACGATATTTCCAATTTGCAATCCAAAAGTTACTCTTTCCCCGAACTGAACAATTTTTGTTGATTTTCCATCTAACTCATCAGTCATTAACTCCTGCATATCTGGAGAAATCAAGCATAGTTTTTCTCCCATATAACCTTTTTCATACATCAATTTAAATAAAGTATCGATATCTTTTCTTGTTACTGCACCCGCAGTGGCTGTTTCTGCCTTATTTGCTGAATTGATCAAGTTCAAAATCCCATTCATTCGACGACCTTTAGAACCATTTTCATCAGCTTTTACACCAGTAATCAATTTTCGGTTCAAATCAATTTTCATTTCCATACCACGTAGTGCTACTTGATTAGTTAATTCATTTCCGACTCCATTCACATTAATAGCATCTAATGTACCAGATACAGAGGTTGATTTTCTAAAAATTTCAGTATAGTTGTTAAACCAAGTTCGACCTGATTCAGCATCTGGATATTCTCCGCCCTCAAGTTTTTCAGAAGAATCATCGTTGTTGATATCATATTCACGCCATTTAATTTCTGTCGAGTTTGCTGGCTCTGTTTTTCCAGCACCAAGTAAATAGCTTAAAAAAGGTGTATTTGGTACTTGCATAGCATTAATCGCTGGTGAAATATCCAAATACTCTAAATTATTTAAAGATGTTTTTTTCATAATTTTTCACTCTCCTAGTTAAATTGTTGAAGAATTTGTCCTAATTGTTCTTCTGGATTTGTTAATGTTTCATTGTTCTGCTGAACCTGGTTATTCGATTGTTGAGTTCCACCAAATGCAGACTTCATTTGTAGTTCTTTTAATGCATCTGCATGTTTCTCATTAATTGCATTCAAAACACTTGTAAAACCTTCAACAGCATTCTTAGTGAAATCTGTATCCGAACTAACAAGATTATTTAGCATAAATTGAGAAATAGACTCTTTTAACTCTCCATCTAGTTCTAATCCAGCAATTTGTTCTGCAACAAATGCTTTATTATCACTTGTCACACGCAACGCTTTTTCTGCTTCAAATTCAGCTTGTAGTTTTTCCAGTTGAATTTGCTCAGGTGACTTGTTTTTCTTAGATTCCTCATATTCCTTGATGGTATCCTGTTTAATTTTATCTAAGTTATTTTGTTTCCAAGCTTCCAATTGTTTGTCGGCAACACTTTGAGATTGTGACTGAATAAATTTTTGAGCTTCTTCATTGGATTCCACAAAAGATTTGAAGTCATCAAAAGAAAACTTTTGATCGTCACCTTCGGCAAAGTATTGCAAATTCATTGGCATTAATGATTTGTGTTTCATGCTCATTCTCCTTTCGCCCCACGATTCGTTTTCACGCCCCGCATTGCTTTGAGTTTTAATAGTTGCGCCCCACCATTCAACCAAGCCCAGTATTGCGCTAGTTTAACGTCATTTCGGACAAAATAAAAAAGCCTAATTACTAGACTTTCCTTCTTTGTAGTCAGTTCTAACAACAATACATCCCATCTTTTCATACCAATCAACTGTTTCTTTTAAATTTGGTAATGAATGAGATAATAATTGAATCGTTAAATTAACGGTATTCTTATCAACTGGAGTATTATCTTGATAATTAACAGTTTGATCGCCAATAACCACGTAGGCATAATTGCCATTCCAATGGTCTCTCAAGCCATTAGGATGGTTCTCAGACTCAATAGCTGTTTTGTAGGCTTCTGCAATATCAGCATTTACATTAATTGTTAGTACTGCTTCAAAAAAATCTTTCATTCTACTTCCTCCGTTTCAAATTAATTCCAAAAGAATCATGTGCAAACTCATCTAATAAATCGCCAAATAAACGGTCATATTCTTCATCAATATCCTTTCCTAATTTTGGTAAATTAGGAACATCCGTACATCTACAACGACTATGGAAAGGTGCTCGATTTTCACCTATGACAGCATCTTTCAGTTTATAGGGATTCTTACTTGCCTTTCCTCCACAAATCCGGCAAACTCTCTCATCTTTTGCAGTCAATACGTTGTATTCCTCAATACCTGTTTCTAAATATGATTTTTCAATACCATCTTGTGCAAATTTTGCATACTCCGTTCGAACGAGATTTTCTATCGCTTTGTTATACTTTGATTCTTCTAACTTAAACATGTCACAAATTTCTGAGTCTAATCTCATGGTGTTTAATGCGTGTATAACGCCTTCTCCACTAGCAACACTTTTTACAATAGCATTAGAGAGTTTCTGTTCAAGCGATGAAATATTTCCCCAAAGTCTTCTTGAAAATGTCTTTCCTGACCATGGATAGTTCAAATAATGTTTAATTTCATTTTCTGGTAAATAATTTGGTATATCAACGTTTAAAAGTTGAACAAAAACATTAGCATTAGAAGAATATGTTCTTTGAAGAATTTCCTCTAAGCGATCAGAAAAATATTGATTCACATCTGCATCCATCGCATATTCTGCAAGAATTTTAAATACATCTGATCGTATTTGTAATAAGCGATTGACTTTTGCATAGTCAAATGGTGGAAAAAATTCATCGATAAACTCTTTGTATTTTGCATCATACATTTTTAATGACTTATAATTTTTTTCCACATATTCACGATATTTTTTCTGATTACTTGTACTGTAAAACTCCATCATTTCTGGATAAGTGATATTGTGTAAGTCAGCTTGTGATAATAGTTTTGCTTGTATCTCTTTCAGTGCTTCAGGAAATACACTAGTTAATTTTTTAAGTGTCTGATTTTCTTGTTTGAGCCTTGCTTGATCCTCCAGTTCTCGACGTTTGGTCCAATACTTCGTTTCTATCGTCACTATTGCCACCTCCGCCAAAATTGTATTCACTATCTGGATAAGCACTTCCACTTTCCAATTCCATCATTTCATTTTCATAATCAACATCTGTTACAAATGGAATTTGGCTCTGAATAGTTCGTTTGGATACGTATGGTGCAAGTTTAGGTAAAGCTTCAGCTAAATAACTTAAATCAGTTGGCAAAGATCTAGAGAAAGTAAAAATAATTTTTTCAGGCTCAATTTCTACTTTGTCATGAAACTTAAGAAAAGCAGCAATTGTTTCTGCGCATTCTTTCAATCCTTCTCTAAAATATTGCTCTTTAGTATTTGTTTTCGCTTCTAGGCTAATGATTTGCCACTTGCGAGCTTCTCCAGAACTGTTTGATTTAAACACCTCATCGTTAAAATCGATTGCTTTACAAATGGTGTAAAACTGTTTTTTCAATAGATCCATATGATATTCATTGAAATCTTTTGCTAAATTTTTTGTGACATATTCAGCTTTTGCAGTAGGGGCTTTTAAGTTGATAATCCCTAGCTGATTCATCATTTCTTTAGCAGTGCCTTTGCTCATTGTTGTGCCAGTAACAAGCATGTACGCAAGCTTAAATTGTTCGATTTCGTTTTGTTGATCAGACAAAGCACGATCAATTGCATCTCCAATTTCCTCAGCTACTTCAAAATCACAATAACGATTCGTATTATTTTTAAATTCTGCCAAGGTAATCGTCCCCAAAGGGTTATCGGTCTCATCAATTTTTTTGAACGTTCCGCTTGTAACAAAATTCAAATCACCATAGCAAGCATATGTCAGAATTTTATTTCTTGTCATAACTTTCATTTCTTGAAAAAATTTTTTCTGGTAAGAGTCATACTTTTCTTTGATATAGATTCCGGCATTTCCATATCTTTCTGCTCTCCAAGGTTCAATATTACTTGCTCTTAACTTCCAACCATCATCTTCTTCCACAGGCTCTAGCAATCGGAAAGCTACTCCACAAGCTCCTTGAAAAGTTGCAGTTTCAGAATCAAGCATTGCGAATCTCATGGAATCAAGATTGCTTGTTAATTTGTTAAAAGCTTCTGGAACTGTCGGAAGTTCTATATCATTTTTTAAGAATTTATCTTTTAATCTTTGAATGAGTGTTCTTTTTTGTTCCGATACATCGTAATCCCATTTGATAGGTATACCAGTAAAATGATTGACTGCTTGGTCTACGACAATTGAATACATACCAGCATGAAGTTTATTATTAACTTTTACAATATCAGTGTTAGGCTTTGGTCTATTATCTATTTCATTCTTTTCGCTAGTATAAGCTAGATATTTTCTTTCGCGATCAGCAAAAAATGGTTTCATATCTTCTATAAAACCATTCGGATCAAACATTCCATCTTCAATTTGTGTTGCATATTTAACACGTAGCTTCTTATATCTCTCTAAAGATAATACTGTACTAATCAAAAGCTCACCTCCTAAAATTGAATAAATTGATAGTGACTTGGTGGCTCATAAAACGCTAAAGCCAGTGCGTCAGCAATATCGGGACTACCAATATTTCGCTTTTTCATATCATCTTTACTTTCTAAACGTATACGACTTCTACTTGTCATTTTGAATTTGCGAGTACTTAATTCTTTGATTAACGAACTATCAGAAGGCAATTCAATAACAGGCTGTTCTCCGTTAAGATTTGCTGTCATATTTTCTTCTAACATTTCCTTGATGTTTCCCCATAGTTGAGTACCTAAATTATCGTAAAAATCGTCTTCTGATGTTGAACCGTTATTCACTCCAAACACCTCAAAAGGATAATGTTTGTCTTCTATAAGTTCTTCTAGGCGGTCGGTTACACCACCTCCGACACCAGTGTCATCGACTTTAATCATCACTTTATCAATACTCGGATATTGACTCATTAGATTCTTGGCCATGTTGATGACATATCCTGTTGTTTCCATGGTGCTACGTTTTGAATACTTCTCATACTCCAATGCCCTGGTAGCAATTCTAGGAAAGAGAATCGTAGAATCATCACCATATCGAGCTACGTCGACACCAATATGAGCAACCTTTGTTTTATTGACTAAAGAATCACTAATTTGTTTTTCTGTAGCCAATTCAACTGTTTCAAGACTGATAAATGAATCCAACGCACCTTTCGGAAATTCTCCAAAAATACGGACACGAGCAACATCACTTTCTTTTCCATATTTTTTAAGAATCATTTCTATATTGTCTTTGTTTGTACGTTTACTATCATAGCTTGATACTTTATGAACTCTGTATTTATCACGGTCTGAATTATGGGAATCATAAAAGACACCTTCAATATTATTGGGGTTTCCACACATCAACAGCTTATTATCAAAACCTGATAGCGTACCAAGAATAGCTTCCATAATTGGATCAGACACACCAGAAGCTTCATCTACCACAATCAACATATGGTCCTCGTGAAAACCTTGCATACTTTCTGGTTTAGTCGCTGTTCTAGCCGTAGCAAACCAACGCTCTGAATCACCAACCATATAAATTTTGGTCTTTGTCCACTTCAGTAAGTTTTTGATCAAGCTATCATTTAACCATTTAGCTACCTCTGCCCAAAGTACATCGTAAAGTTGCTTCATTGTCGGAGCTGTTGCTATTACTTTAGCGTAGGGTCGACACGTTAAGAACCAAAGTATTGCTCCTGCTTCTAATGCTGTTTTTCCAACTCCTTGACCAGAACGAACAGAAACCTTTGAAAATTCAGCTAAATCATTTAAAACATTTTCTTGCCATTCATCAGGATTCAAATGCAAAATATCTTGGCAAAAAGCTACTGGTTTATCATAGTAATAATCAATGGCAGAACCAATATCAGCAAAAGGAATAAATTCATTATTCATTTTCTTTCACCGCCCGTTTGTTTGCGGCATTTAAAACTGCCTGTTTCCATTCTTCTATTTCTTCACCTGAATTATTTCCGCCAATTTCATTTGTCTCAGCTTGGATCTTATCAGTCTGAGCTTTAATTAAATCAGTTCTGTATTCATTCATATAAAGTTCATTCATTTGCTTGATGGCTTTAGCTAACTGGTTGCTAATCCGAGTCAATGAATCTTCAATTGAAAGAATATCATCAATTTTGCGATGTTTTTTTCTGCTAATCTGCACATCTTGCATAACCTCACGCTTGATTTCTAGCTTTTTACCATTTTTTTCAATCGGAGTTTTAATCTTTCTTAGCTGCTGCAATCGTTCGACTTCTTCATCATTTAGTCCAGCTTCAGCTTGTTGGATTCTTTTCATCATTCGAAGTTGTCTTATTTTAAGAAGTCGTATTTCTTCGGACAAAGCAAAAGAAGGATCATCATTCAAACTAGAATAGATGTCCTTCTCATTATCGGTTAACGTGTCAAAAAATATTGTTTCATACTCACCTGTTTTCAAAGCGTTTTTATTACCCACTGGCGGAGAAGCTCGGCTATTTCCTTTGTTACCTTTAGCATTTTGATTACCAATAGGAGCGCCACCTTGATTAGTAACGTTACTTTTGCCATTGGTAACGTTACTAATCAATTCAGCGCTCCATTTGTCTTGCGATTTCCATTTTCTAACCTGAGAATCTGAAACATTTAATTCAGATGCAATTTCCTTTAACTGCTTTTCTCCGTTGGATTCTAACCAAATTCTTTTGGCTTCATCACGTCTTGGATCACGTTGTCTTGCCATTCAATACACACCACCTCACATTCTGTTTAGGTTGAGTTTTGTTTTCTAATTTTCAATATCTTTTAGCATTAAATCAGCTTCAATCAATATCTTTAAATCGGAAACTTTGTCTAACTTGATTTGTCCTGATTGGAGATTTTTAAGCCATTTCTTGCATTCTAATCCCTCAAATTCTTGTTAATATTATTTTGAATGTTTGGTTCATCATAGAAACCATGACCGCAATAAACGAGCTTGCACGCATCAATCTCACATGGTTCTGCTTCTCTCCCCATTTCGACAATAGAGTACTTCCCTTTGATTTGTACAGAACGCACAACACGCACTGAACAATCATCAATGGTTCGAGGATATTCATTAGTTAGCGATACATACCAGTAGTTTCTCATTATGTAGCCTCCTTTATGTAAAGAAAAAGACCACTCAAAGAGTGATCTAATATGTAATGCACAGGCAGGGACGTTTCCGATCCTGTGCTTGAGACATTTGACGATTCATTTGTACCGAATCCCAAATCTCAATCTAACCTAACCAGTTATGTAATAGCAACCTACACGATGCACAAAACGCGTACGAAATTGCGCACCCCTATATTTTTAAACCGCCGATGCCTCGGTTGCCAAAGTCACTGGCAAGGAATCGAACCTTGCATGGTTGCCGAAGCATTGACCTAGCACACATGCTTAGCGTCTACCCTTTCCGCCACAGTGACACTATAAAATTATTCTTGGCTGCTACTATTTTTTATTTTGCCCATTTTTAAATCCAATCATATATACATTAAGACAAAGCGCAAAAATTGAAATTATTAATGGAATCATTTCTCTTCACTTACCTTTAGTTATCGTGTGAATAATTAAAAAAACAATAGACAGCAACGGATGATAGATAATAAGAACAATTTAGAAGGAGTTGAAATTCACATCCTTATTCTTAATATTTCCGTTGCTGCCTATCGAAGCTTAATTAAACGATGAGGGAGATTTCCTCCCTTACATTTTATTTTGTCGATCCTGTTTCCTAATTTTTCGACACTATCATAATACAACGTTGAATAGGTAAGTGATTGGTATAAAAAAGGTATAAAATGGAAACCAAATTGGTAATAAAAGGGTATAAAAAGTGTAAAAACTGGCTACTTGAAAGCAACCAGTTCTAACGATGAAGCAAATTGGATGATAATTCTGTTTGATTCTACTTTAACCGATTCTTCGCTAGTATTATTCCTTTGAGCAGTTACATAAATGGGCAGACCATTGATATAACGATCATAGAATATCTTCTTGCGCCTTTCAGTCACATCAGGCTTATGCGGATGCTGTATCGCTGAATAGCCTCGAACAAACAATTTATGCAGATACTCAAATTCTTCCTGTGCTTCTTCTTTATCGATCAGCATTCTTTCTGCTTCAAATATATGATCAGCTGTAGAAGGTGGAACCAAGGAATAAGATGCTGTCACTTTTGGTTCTCGATGTTGCCCTACTCTACATCTAGCTGATAGATATGCTGAAAGAAACACAGCGACATTATGTTTTGTGCGTTCCATATCAACATCTTTCGCGCTTGGTGTCTCATATTTCTTTACATCGAAAAGTACCATCCTCTGATTCCCCCAATTATGATATAATACTTATGTCGGAAATATTATTCATAGTCGGAGGAATCCGACTTTTTTTATTTTGTACGTGAAATGAGTTCTCCTGATTTATACGCCTCAGCAAATTCAACCAAAGCTACTGCCTTCATTCTCTCGATAGTTCTATCGGAATATCCTAATTTTTCTCCTATTTGATACATTGACATCTTATTAGGAAAACAATAACTATAATAAAGTACCTGGAAATGGATTCTACTTAGCCGTGTTAATGCTTCGATAACCGAATCTCGAGTACTTATCGCTTCAATGATTTCTTCGTTTTGACTGTCAATTGTGAATTTCAAATTTTTGGTAACAGTCATCACGGAAAAGTCTATTTTCACTGGTCCGACCAAACGTTCTAAATTTCTGTATCTTTTTAGTAATCGTCTAGCATTTTTCCTTGTTTGCTTAATATCTATATTCTCTAAAATGTTCACAATTGCCTCTTCTCCTTCCAGTTGTGGAATAACGCTCATTGTTGTAGGATAGTTGTAAAAAAGCAAAATTAAGATTTTATAACTTCCATGTCCACCAATCTCACCACTGCTAAATTCTCTTTGCTTTTCGCTAACCACTTATCACATTCCATCGTGTTTTCAATGCGAATGATTGCTGAGTGATTATAGACGTGTTCTACATATCCACGAAATGGATAGATGAATCCTTCTGCTTCGCAGCGAACCATGTCACCGACTTTGAATTTTGGTTTCTTACGTGTTTTAGGATTCTTTGTCGGCATATCTAGCATTAAACCGCCGATGCCGTGGCCGCTGGAGTAAAATCCGTCTTTTAGTTTCATTCCGCTTCCTCCTCTTTAGCTGTCAATTACTTACTCGCAAGTCACTAAAATGGCTACTTCATCGATAAAGTTTCCGTCTTCGTCTTCCATTCCTTGCTGAATGCTAATGTCGGTAATCTGCTTAAAAAATTCGTTGTCATAGCCTTGTGCGTTTATCACTACTTCGACGTCTCCGAAAACCTCTTTGAGACTATTAATTTTATTTACTACTTCCGATGCGTCCATGACTACACCCCTTTCCAGTTAAAAATCTCTGTCGTTAATAGACTACTGTTCAAAGTATTCATCTTCACTCATCCTTCTGCCTCCTCTTTAGTTGTCATTAGTGGACTAAATACTACCTGTTTGAAAACCATAATGTGCAGTTTCAACGCCGTCATAATCACTTATTTCCCACTCAGCCCCATCGGGTATATCAACGACTTTAAGACTTGCATATGGTCCACTGGCCTCACTTCCTAGTTTTTCGACAACAGCAACGAGGTCCTTATCACCTCTGTTTGAATCACTTGAAAAACTGGAATCATCAGCAATTCCGTACAGTCGGTCAATTTCGCTATAAATTCCTGTAACTTTGTCGATTTTCGGGTCTTTTTTGAAATAGTAGATAAAATCCATCGAACCTAGCTTTTGGCCTGTGTATCTCGTGTATTCATCATCTGAGTCATAGCTAAAGTTATTGATGTATGGGAATACTTCAATATTTTTTCTTTTAAAAATTTCCATTTTTGCTTCATGGCTCAACCCAAAGCCACCAAAACATTTATTTAATACAATCTTCATTACTTTTCCTCCTTTGTTTCCTCCGTTAGCTGAATTTTTTCATAAACACAAGCCAATGTGTTTTGCTTCGTTTATTACCAAACAATGGCTGTTCTCCAATAGCCTCTAACACATCAGAAAGTGGTATCTGTTCCTCGTTCCACTTAAAAATTAATGTTCCTGAAGGTCGTAAAACTCGCATACACTCTGCAAAACCTTGCCTGATGTCTTCTGGCCAAAGTTCGTCTAATTTTCCATATTTTTTGGCAAGCCATGAGTTTTCGCCGACATGTCTTAAGTGTGGCGGGTCAAATACAACCATATCGAACACATCATCTTCAAAAGGCATATCGCGAAAGTCTGCGACCACATCTGGATCAACATTGATCACATGACCTGTTGATAATTCTTCATACTGCTGACGACAATCCATAAATGTTACGTCAGAATTGTTCTTATCAAACCAGAACAATCTACTACCGCAACATGCATCTAATATTTTTGGCAATTACTCTACCTCCAATAACTCTGGATTCTCGTAGACGTTACCTAAAACAGTGAGAAATCTTTCTGTATCCCGATAAATAATTAGCTTACTTATCTTCCGAACCATTCGACTCTCTTGTTGAGATAATTCGTCCATGTCACGATCACCTATAATTTGCAACATTATCTGACGACAGATTCTTTTTTCTTGTTTAGTCAAATTCATGCGATCGCTCCTTTGACTGGTTTTATGCGCTTGTCTGCTGTTTGAGAAAATACCATCGTAAATCCATCAGAGTTGACAAACATTCTTGATATTGTTCTCGTACCGTAAGCTTTTTTCAGTTCTTCACCAAGCAAGTTCGTTGTGATAATCGTTGCTAGGTTCTGTCGTGCATCCAAGAACGAATTTAGCGTGTTTATGCCAAACGCTCGACTATCTGATGCATCTTTTCCTAGTTCTGAACCGATATCATCAATGATGACTAAATCCGCTGTTTTGATATCTGCAATCAACGATCCCTCAATCGTTTTTCTGAGTTCAGGATTGTTGTACGAAAATTTGATTTGATCCAGCATTTCCTGTAACCCGATAAATAAGATTTTTTTATCGTAGTTTGATCGCTTCAAGACTTCCCAAGCCGCTGCCATCGCTAGGTGACTTTTACCTGTTCCTTGTTTTCCAGTTAAAACAAGGTGACTTGGATTTCCTAACAAGACTGAATTAACAAAGCGTTTGGTTACTTCAACCGCTTGTCTTGTTTCTTGATCGACAATTTGATAATTCTGCAATGTGCAATCAAACAACGCTTGATTAGGCACAACAGAACCACCTTTGAAAAAATTGATTGCTCTTGCTTTCAGGCTCTCGTTGTAAATTCGTTCTGTTTGTAAGTCTTCCTGAACTCGCAATGCTTTATACCCACATTGCATACAGGTTGGCTTACAACGTTCTGAGCCATCAGGGTTCTTCGTACGCCATCCATACAAAGGCTGTCCGCATTCAGGACATTCGCCACGTTGGACAAGCACTTTCTGTATCAGCTTTTCCATGATTTCCCCAACAGTTTCCATGCCTACGCCTCCTCTCAAATAGGCAACTCATCTGTGCTAAATTTCTCGTATTCAAGCGTTTTAGTTTGTTTTGTTTTATAATCACGATTTGCTTGCGCTGCCATTGTGTCGTATTTTTCTCGCAATTTTTTAGCAGATAAAATATTCGATGCCCAAAACACATTGTGCTGACTCCATTCAATCATTCCCCGTACCTGGTTTTCGGTCCGCTTGTCGATCTCGATCATTTTCCGAATGTCATCTGCCCAACTTTGCAGATTCGGCTTTTTGATTTCCTGATTCTGACAAATCTGTTTGAATAACTCCTCCGCGAGAATGTAGTAAACTGAGTCGGTGTCGTAAACACGCTTTTTGCGTGGTTGCGACGATGATGTTTTATTATTCTTTTCATTCTTATAATTCTTTTCATTCTTGTTTGTGTGCACTTGTTGTTCACTTGTTGTGCGTTTGATGTTCATTTGTTGTTCACTGCTTTGGTACAAAGACCAGTTTTTTATTGATATAACGCTGTATTTCGTAGTTGATTTGATGTTCAACATTCCGTTTTTTTCAAATTGTTTTAGCCATCTCCATACAGAACCGCTGTTCACTTGATGTTCACGTTTCACGCCTTCGTTCATCTCAGATGTGATAGCATCGCGCCCTGTGACGAATTCTCCGCTGTTCACTTGTATCTCTTTTCCATTAAAAAGTATCTTGCGATTCTCATGACTCGCTTTCATCAAACACAAGTTCCATAATTTATACATATAAGGATTGGTCCAAACGAATGAATTCATCACTTTTCGATGTAATTTGACATATCCTGTGTTCATTCGTATTTCTCCTCTAGAAAAGCAAGGGAGAAAGCTCCCTCATTATTTGTTTAACGGCGGATTAGATGCATCAAATAATCCAGTTTGTACATCTTCATTTTCTTCAGATATAACCTCTGCTTCTTTTCTTTCAGGAATATCTTCTTCAACTTCTGTTTCAGCAATAATGCTGCCGTCTTCTTGAACCCTTTGGACTCTCTCATCCGATGTGGTGGCTTCTTGCATTTCGATGGACAAGATTCCCCATTTAGAAAGAAGATTTCTCAAAACAGTTTTTCGTGCCATTGCATTGTAATCAGATGCCCACACACCACTTAACTTTGTCTTATCGCGATCTTTATTGTTAGCAATCCGATGAGCTTCGATTTCTTGTTTGGTCCAATAGACAGTTTTTTTGAATCCATTCAGTAACTCGAAATAGCCAACATATCCAATGACTTCATCAGACGTTCTACCATTTGGATCAAACTCAAACTCTTCTGTCAGTCGGTTCCAGCTTTTTAGTTCTCCTTCGTAAACTTCGATCACATTTAATGCTTTGTATTTACCTGATCGTTGGGCTAATTGGATATATCCTTTATAGCCAAGCATGAATTGAGCTTTCTTTTCCCATTTTCCTGTTTGCTTGTTTTTACTATTGAATGGAACTAAATATGCATAACCTAAATTCTTATCTAGCCCAAGATTTAATGTTGCAGCAGTTAACGCACCACTCATGATAGACATCGGTTCACTATCTGCAAGATAACTGTCATTAGATACAAGAGTCATAACATTCGACATAAAAGCATTAGCATTGTCATGAAGCACCTCTTCGAACTTCTTTCTCATTGTTGGTGTATTCATCAAAGCTTTAAGTCCTAATTGACCTGGTGCAACTTGTTTCTGTGGCTTTGCTGCCAATTGATTTTTTAACGATTCATTTGTTGCCATATTATTTGATCTCCCTTTCGGTTAGCCTTCTTGATTCAGTAACGTTATAAATCTCTTCATCATTTGCGACATCTGGATATTTCTCTGCTAGTTTCTTCGAGTTCATACGTCTCGTACGGACAAATTTCCAACTGATGATGTTTTTTTGAGTGATACCGATACTGGCTTCACGTTTACCTAGCTCGCTGATAATCTCGTTGTCTACTTGACGGATAGCTGATTCAATTTCTTTCTTAGTCCGTTTGAGTTCGTTTTTCTGTTCAACTAGTTCATCGAAATGAATTGGTAACGTCGTTTGAACGTCTTCAACATCTGCATACTTCTCTTTCAAGAAATCAGCTGTCGCTTGACTACCATCAATAATTGGCTCGATACCTCCAAGAACGTTTGTTTCCCAAAACTCTACTAATTGTTCAGTGATTGTATCGATCAGCTCTTGATCTCGTTCAATCCGCTTCCAGATAAATTTTTGACCACCGATTAAGACAGCGATGTAACAATAGTCTTTGTTTAGAACGTTCATGTAATGTTGAACTTGACAGAGATAGCTAAGCGGTACCTCTTCGCCTTCCCATTCTTTACCGAGAAATTGATTGGCTGTTTTGCATTCCAGAATGGCATTTTCTCCCACTACTTCCCGATCAATATTTGCTCTTAAAAATGGATGTAATGGATGTTCAAATACTTGGTTTCTTCTGCGTACTTTTTTGCCTGTACGTTCCTGAAACTCTTTAGCAACCACTTCTTCTAAAACATTACCCCAATAAGCGGGCTCACTTCCTGATTCTTCAAGTACTACTTGTCCTGTTTTTTCTAGCCATAGTTGATAAGGAGATTTCCATTTATTCAATCCTAAAATTGTTCCAACATCCGAACCTCCGATGCCTTTCTTACGGTCTTCAAGCCATTCTTGATGGCTCATTTCTAAGGTAGATTTACTCATCTTCATCCTCCTCATCAATTGGTGCTTCATATGGTGGTTTAGCATAATCAGGATCAGTTAAATAGTTGTCAAGATTTGCTAACTCGTTCATGTTTAACCTCTTTTCTGCTTGCTAACACGCAAAGCACAAGCATGGTAATTGCGAATAACAAGCCAAAGATTACATAACTTTTCGCTACAATCACTAACGTGAAAAATAAAATAATGAGTAGATCAATTGTTTTTTCATTCATCATTGAAATTCCCCCTTGAGAATACGAGTCATCACATCAGCTAAATCTTCCTTGTTATTAATAACAAAAGTATGATTTGAAGGTTGATTTTCTTCTTCATTTTTCGCTTGTTCGTAAGCATCCACAGCAATTCTACGCATAATATGTGCTGACAATGGGAGATTTTCATCTAAATGTTCTTCTTGCATAGCAAGACAAAGTAAAATTTCTGTTGTCTCACCATAAACGAGACTTTTAAGTTCCCCTTCTTTTTGGGCTGTACAAATAATAGAAACACCTTGCTTTTGGCATTCACGTTTCAATTCTTCGATAAGATTTTCAATTTTCTTATTCATGTGATATAATTCTCCTAGTTTTATAAATTTGTATGTGACTCTTTGCTGGCTGGCAGAGTCACTTTTTTATTTGTTGCCATGCTTTTTGCTTTTCGATATGTTGCTTGCTTAAAATAATAGGGCGGCTATTTCCCCACCGATTATCAGCAATCACTTTACCGATTTTTAGCGCTTCTTCTCGTGCCATAGTTGCTCCTTTCTTTTGAATCAAGCAGATTGATTAAAACCATCAATGCTGCGAACAAGCTTCCCCCGATAATACTTTGGTGCGCTACAATCACTAATAACCCCAAAATGAATCCTATAAAAAGTGTGTCTGTCTTCTTCATAATCTAATCTCCCTATTTTTTATTTCTAGCATTCTCAAATCCTCAAGTTCAGAAGCAATTAGTTCAGCTTGCCTATCTGATAGCTCATCGGCTTTTCTAAGCGCTGCACGGTCATCTTGTAATTGTTTCCTGCGTTGTTTAATCAAACCGAGAATTTGATGTTCTTGTTGCAAGGTATATGCCATATCACTTCTCCTTTCGTTTATTGAATTTCTCCATTTCTATTTGATAAAATATTTCTATAGAAATGGAGGTGAAAACTATGGGAAAAAATCAACATGTTGTACCTAATTCCAATGGTGGTTGGAATGTCAAAGGTGCTGGAAATTCTAAAGCGACTGCACATACTAATACAAAATCAGAAGCAGTAAAAATCGCTAGAGAGATTTCTAAAAATCAAGGATCTGAGCTATTTATTCATGGCAGAGATGGAAAAATTCAAAGCCGTGATAGTCACGGAAACGATCCACACCCACCAAAAGGTTAATCATATTTAGGAGTTAATCGAATACGATAACCGTCAGCAGGAGTTGCATCGGTCAATGTAACTTCTGCTACTTTTTTCCCTTCTTCTGTTTCAATAATTAATCTTGTGTAATTGTTCTCATTCAAAATCCCTATTTTTGATTCTTCCTTCATGTCATCCCTCCTTCGTCTCTCGCCGTCACCACCTCCAAGAAGAGGAGTTGCCAAAATGAAAAAACGTGGACTTTGGCAAACTTGAAAGGAGAGCAGCAACTCCTCTTTTCAGAAGTGGTGAATTTAGATTTTTTAGCTATTAACAAACAGCTCTAACTCTAAATCGATTTTTAGAACGCCATGTTCTAAACTGTTCATATAAATCGACATCAATTGTTATTTCTTTGGAAGTAACTGCGTTATACCCCTCACTAAAACGTGATTTTTTAAATTCCTTCATTCTTCTTTGATAAGTACTTTCAGAATACTTATATTTCTCTTTAAACTCCGCTTTGCTCAAACGTTGTACCATTTTTACGCCTCCTGTTCTGATGGCTGATCATTAGAATCTACTTCTAACTTGATATCCAAAAGTTCTTCGATTTGTTTTAAACGTTCCTTAGGTTTTCTTTTTTCGATGAAGATATCTCGTAAATAAGTAATTGATATACCCATTCGTCGAGCTAACTCTCTTTGACTCCAACCTTTCTTTACTAAAGCAATTAATACTTGCTGTTTTAAAGTCATGCTTCATACCCCCTTATCGAATATTTTCTAATATTTTTGTCTAATAAGTTTGACAAAAACTGCAAATATGCTATTATGTAAGCATACAAAATACAGCGCACAAAAAGCGAGCTTACTGATGTCTGGGGAGACTATTAGTTTATTGCTTTTAGTCTTTGTATGCCGTAAATATCTTGCTTACAAAACTAGTATAACTGCAAATTCTCTATTTGTAAATAGATAATTTGCAGAAAAATACTTTTTTTGTCGGTATTTTGAAAGGAATGCATATCCTATGCTATTAGACCGTATAAAAATCTTATTAAAAGAACGTTCAATGACGTTGGCAGAACTTGAAAGAAAGTTAAATTTCGGAAATGGAAGCATGTCTAGATGGAATAAAAGTACTCCATCTGGAGATAAAATACAAAAAGTTGCAGATTACTTTAATGTATCAACTGATTATCTTTTAGGACGTACTGATAAACGCCATTATTATGATTTAACAGAAAAAGATAAACAAGATATTGCTTTACAAGCTGAAAAATTACTTGAAGGCTTGAATTCAGATGCTGAAACAAATTATTATGGTGAACCTTTAGACGATGAAGATAAGGAAAAATTATACGATGCCATTCAACTTGCACTTGCCTTAACCAAAGTTAAAGCAAAGAAAAAATTCACTCCTAAAAAATATCGTCAATAGGTGGGCTTTGGTATGCATTTAAACAAATACTGGATATTAGAAGAAATAGAAAAATTATTTGTAGAGTTTGGATCTGATGCGATTAATCCATATAAAATAATCAAATATTCTGATATAGATTTAATTGAAACTGATTTAGGGAATAAAACATTAGGACAAACGATACACAATAAAAGATGTTATGTGATATTAATTAATCAAAACCTATCACCTTCTATGAAAAGATTTGTATTATGGCATGAAATAGCCCACGTTAGACTCCATAAAGGTATTTGCACAGCAGCTTTTAGAGCAAACAACCTTAGTTGTATGATTTATGGTATAGAAGCTGAAGCTAATATGTTTGCAATTGAAATGTTAACTAGAACAATAGATGAACAAGATTTATCTGATATGAGTCAGTTCCAAATTATTGAATATTTAGGGCTTCCTCATAATCTTGAACATTTAGTATTACAACATTAAAAATAAAAAAGCCCATGCTTTCACATGGACTCTTTCCTCATTTCTGAGTAAACTCTACAATAATTATATCAAAGAAATGAGGAGTTTTGAATGTTATTATTGATTGGACTTATTTTATTAATTATAGGAATCACTAAACTGTCGAAAGCTAACACAATAAAAAAAGAAGCTTATGAATTAGAACAAAAAAATGATGAAAAACTAAATAAATTACATGATAGAGAAAGATTTATATTAAGTAAGGAAGAAACACTATCAGATTTAAATAAACAAATTACTATGTTAAAAAATGATATTATTTTATTAAAAAAAGAGAAAGAAGATTTAAATGATGAAATAAATCAAAAGTATGATGAAACATTAAAAAATGTCTATTCTTCACTTATCGTTTCAAATATAGAAGAAACTTCATCTTCTGAAATAAAAAATAAGCTTTCTTTGTTAAAATTAAAAGAAAAGGAATATATTATTGACGATGCTGTTTCTGTCCCTCTTATTTTAAATAAACGAGAGAAAAATAATTTAAAGAAAAAAATGCTCATTCCATTTGATTCAGAAGTGAAAGGATTACTCAATAAACTAACTATTTCTAATATAGACTCGACTAGGGAAAAAATCATAAAAATATTTGATAAAATTAATAATTTATTCAAGAATGACAATGCTGAATTAAGGAAGGGTCTTTTAGAGTTTAAACTTCAAGAACTAGAACTTCATTACTCTTATTTAGTGAAAATTACCGAAGAAAAAGAACAACAAAAAGCAATAAAAGAACAGATGATAGAAGAGGAAAAAGTTCGTAGAGAAATTGATCGTGAAAAGAAACGTATTGATAAAGAACAACGTCAATTCAATTCTGAAATTTCCAAATTAATCGCATATATGCAAAAAGCTAATGCAGATGTGGAAAAAGAATTATATGCAAATAAAATTCAAGAACTGGAAGAAAAATTAAAAGAATTAGAAGTTATACGTGAAAATGTATTACAAAGAGAATTAAATACTAGAGCCGGTTATGTGTATGTAATTAGTAATATTGGGTCTTTTGGTGAAGACATATATAAAATTGGTATGACTAGAAGATTAGAACCTATGGATAGAATAAAAGAATTGAGTAGTGCATCGGTTCCATTTGAATTTGACGTTCATGCGATGATTTTTTCAGAGGACGCTCCGTCTTTGGAAACTAAATTGCATAATCATTTTAGAAAACAAGAAGTTAATAAAATTAATCAAAGAAAAGAATTTTTCAAAGTTTCACTAGACGAAATAGAGAAAGTTGTTTTAGAAAATTATAATGGAACAGTAACATTTACAAAATTAGCTAAAGCTGAACAATATAGACGATCTTTAGAATTGTCAAAAGATTAAATATATAAAAAGCCTTCGGGCTTTTTCTTTTAACAATTAATAGGAACGTATATTCGAAAGGAATAGAAATAATGTGGTTAGAAAAAATAAATGACAAAAAATTTAAGTACACCGAACGTTATACGGATCCCTTAACTGAAAAAAAGAGAAAAGTGTCCGTTACTTTATCTAGCAATTCACGCCAAGCTTGGAATCAAGCTAACTTACTTTTGAATGAAAAAATCGCAGAAAAAATAAAACGAAATGAAGAATTACCACTAACTTTTGGAGAATTAAAAACTAAATGGGATGAAAAATACAAGCCAACTGTAAAAGAAAGTTCCTATCGAACAACTCAGGTTTATCTATCATTAATTTCAAAATATATAAAAGATGATGTACTTGTAAAAAACGTTAATAGTAATCTTATACAAGATATGCTAGATTACTACTATTTTGAAAAAAATTTATCATATAATTATGTAATACATTTAAAAACTTTTACAGGAATGATTTTTAAATTCGCCAACCGTCGATATGGATTAAAATATAATCCCGTAAATGGGGTTTCTTTAGCAAGAAAACCTAAGACAAACGAAGAAATAAAAAAAGAAAAAGATGGTTATTTATCAAAAGAAGAAGTTCAAATGATTGCTAGTAAACAAAAAAGTTCACATCAACAGTCACGTTATTCTTTAATTACTAAATTTTTGTTTTTAACTGGACTACGTTATGGTGAATTGATATCTTTGACTGAATCTGATTATGATGGTAATAAAATTACGGTTTCTGGTACTTATGATTACGAGTTAAAAATTAAAACAACAACTAAAAATACAGGTTCTTATAGAACCATTGAATTATCAAGTAATGCTAAAGAAATCATAGATCAATTAATTGAAGAAAACAAATTAATTAAGAATAATAAAGATAAATACATTTTCATCTCTAAAAATGGTAACCCGATATCTATTCAAGCATATAATCAATCTTTAAGAGCAGTATCCAAAGAATTAAACCTAGATAAAAAAGTTTCTTCTCACATGTTAAGGCATTCCCACATTTCTCTACTTACAGAATTAGGAATCCCATTAAAAGCCATTATGGATCGTGTAGGACATGAAGATTCAAAAACAACATTAAAGATTTATACTCATACAACTAAAAATATGCAAAATCAACTAGTAGAAAAACTAGGAAAAATAGAAATTTAAATTGCCCCTTTTCTGCCCCTTATAAAAACAAACAACATAAAATATATAAAAAGAACCCCGTTATAACGAGGTTCTTTTAATTTAACTTTCAAATACAAATTGATTATGATAAAGTTCCGCATAAAATCCATTTTCTGCTAATAACTCATGATGACTGCCTTCTTCAATGACTTCCCCATCACGCAAGACAACGATTCTATCTGCATTCAAGATTGTTTTCAGCCGGTGAGCAATCACAAAGCTGGTTCTTCCTTTGATTGCTTCATCCATTGCTTTTTGGATCCTTGCTTCTGTTACCGTGTCTACATTACTTGTTGCTTCATCCAAAATCAATAAAGATGGATTTGTGATGATCGTTCGAGCAATACTGATCAACTGCTTTTGACCTGTACTGAATAAGTTATTTTCTTCGGATATCTCTGTATCATAACCTTTTTCTAACGTCATGATGAAGTCATGAATATTCGCTTGTTTTGCTGCATTGATGACTTCTTCATCTGAAGCGTCCGGTTTGCCGAATGTGATATTGTCTTTGATCGTTCCGGAGAACAATACAGATTCTTGCAAAACGATTCCTACATGTCTACGTAATGCATCAAGATCATAATCTCGGATATCTATTCCATCGATGACTACTGAACCATCATTGACATCGTAAAAACGGTTTAGCAGATTCATGATCGTCGTTTTCCCCGATCCTGTTGGACCAACAAGAGCAACCATTTCTCCTTTGTCCACATTGATCGAGACATCTTTCAAGACTAGTTTTTCTGGAGAATAACCAAAATCTACGTGCTGCAACGCAAGACCTTTTTCAACACCATCAAATGCTTTACCGTTTTCTGGTTTGACTTCATCTTTTTCATCAAATATTTCATTCAATCGTCTTGCCCCTGTAATCGCTAATTGGATCATGCTGTATCCAGATGAAATCTGCATCAGTGGTTGGTAATATTGTTGTGAATACTGGACGAATGTCACAACTAAGCCTAATGCCACCGAACGTTCCAAATCACCATTTAATGCTAACCAGCCGCCGAAAAAGATAACTATCGCTGTATTGACCAGTGACATTCCTTGCATCATCGGAAATAGTAGACCAGAATAAGCTTGTCCTTTGAAGGTTGCTTCGCGAACACTTTGATTATGCTCTAAGAATCCTTCAATCGTTTCTTCTTGTAAGCCATTTGTGATGATGACACGTTGTCCGCTGATTTTTTCATCCATATAACCATTTAGTTTCCCCACTTCATCTTGCTGAAGATCCACATATTTCCGTGCTTTGCGGATAATCAAGACAGCTATCAAAACGGCTACTGGAGTGGAAGCAATTGTAGCCCAAGCTAACTCTACATTTTGGCGGAACATCATGATCAAGATCCCGACAAGTAAAACAGCATTCGTGATGACTTGAAGCAAAGCTTGGTTCAAACTATTTTGAATATTATCTAAGTCACTGGTAAAACGACTTAAAATTTCACCGTCTTGATGAGAATCAAAGAAACGGATCGTCAATTTTTCCAATTTGTTGAATAGACCGATACGCATTCGGTTCGTTGACTTCCCTACTACTTGTGTGAACAAAATACTATAGATAAAGTTGGCTGCACTAGCTAGTACATAAAACAGCAAGAGTTTCCATATTACAGAAACAAATTTGCTTTTATCGTCTACGCCTTGCATCAAGCCTCCTACGTAATTAGCTAATTCTTGAAAAGCTTCCCCGATGTATTGAGGTGCCTTTACTTGTAGATAGGTAGCAATGATCACTGTGATAAAGATAAAGAAAAAGGAGAGTTTGTACCGCTTCAAATAGTGATAGAAAAATTTACTTGCTTTTATTAGATCAGTCATACTTACTCCTCCGTTCCTTTTTGAGTTTCAAAGATTTCCTGATAGACACGGTTTCCAGCTACCAATTCCTCATGGGTTCCTTCGCCGACTAATCTGCCTTCATCCAATACTAAGATGCGGTCTGCTTTGACAACAGAAGCAATTTTTTGTGCGATGACAATCGTCGTTGTTCCCTTCAAATCTCGATCGAGTGCTTCTCGGACCAGCTTTTCAGAGCGAGCATCCAGTGCACTCGTACTGTCATCTAGGATCAAGATCTTTGGATTACCGATAACGCCACGAGTAATGGATAAACGTTGCTTTTGACCACCAGAAAAGTTACTGCTACGTTCTTCTATTGGTGCTTCGTAACGATCAGATAACTTTTCGATGAATTCTTTTGCTTGAGCAATAGAAGAAGCATGTTCCATCTCTTTTTCTGTTGCATTCTTTTTCCCTTGGCGCAAGTTTTGAGCAATCGTTCCTGAGAATAAAATTGCTTTTTGCAAAACAAAGGAAACCGTTTGTCTTAAACTCTTTTCATTTACTTGACGAAGATCTACACCACCTACTTCAACTTTGCCTTCTGTCGGATCAAATAGACGAGGGATCAATTGTGCTAGTGTTGACTTCCCGGCACCAGTCGCCCCGACGATACCAACCATTTCTCCAGGTTTGATAGAAAAGCTGATATCTTTAAGCGTATCTGTATCCTCACCAGGATAACGAAAAGAAACATGGTCAAAAGTGACAGAACCCGTCAACTCTTGTTCTGGAACGTCTAAATAAGTAAGATCTGGTTCAGCATCTAAAATTTCCGCAATCCGCTTCAGCGATACGGCTGCTCTTGAAGTCATCATCATCATCATTCCGCCAATAATGATTGCCATCATAATCTGCATCAAGTAGTTCATGAATGAAGCAATTCCACCAATTAACGTAGGATCATCTTTAACAAGATCGCTCACAAAAAAGATCGCCCCAACCACAGCCAAATTGGCAGCCAGCATGAAGGACGGGATCATCACAGAAAATAATGTACCGACTATGATGTTGTGTTTTGTTAAGTCCTCACTTACTTTGCTGAATGACTTCAATTGGTTTTCTTCTTGTACAAAAGATTTCACTACACGAATCCCTAGTAAGTTTTCTTTTGCAATGCTATTCACACGATCAATCAGTTTTTGAATGATCATGAAGTGCTTGCCCATCCTTGTAAATGAAAGTGCCGTAATCAGAAATACCGTAACGATAAGCGCTACGATGATCCACCATAATTGCGGCATCGTGATCATAGCTAAAATGAAGGCACCAATAAATAAGAATGGAATTCGAAAAAGTGATTGCAAAGAAATCATCACTAAATTTTGGATTTGCGTGATATCATTTGTTAGACGAACAACAAGATTTCCAGCAGAGAACTGTTCGATATTTCCAAATGAAAATGTCTGGATCTTTCGAAATGCTTCTTCTCGGATATCTGCACTTACGCCTTGAGCTACTTTTGCAGAGAAAATCGTGTTCGTTACACCTGCGGCTAATCCTAGCAAAGCCAGACTGATCAGGTAAATACCAATTGTTTTCATTTCATCATTATCTTCTGTAATAATAGCTTCCAATACTTGCTGTAGTAACTTAGGTTGCCATAATGCTGCTGCAACCATGACTGCTACGGACAGCAAGGAAATAAAAACAGATACTTTATATTTTTTCGCATGTCGTAAGATTAATTTCATTCGTTGATTACACCCCTTTGTTTAAATTGACAGGACTAATTTAACACTGTAAAATTAGACCGACTAACAATTTACCATGTTTAAAAAGATAATGCAATACACGAGGTTGATAAAATGGAAATAAAGCTTTCTCAAGCAATCATCATTCAGGCCGCCTTTGATATCCTGGCTGAAACACAAGCTCTTTCGCAGCTTTCCATGCGAAACATCGCAAACAGAATTCATGTTCAAGCACCTGCTTTATATTGGTATTTCAAAAACAAACAACAGCTCTTGCAAAAAATGGCTGAAACAATGGAAGAAGAATTAGCGCTTCCAGATCCAACTTTGCCTTGGAATGAACAGTTGCTGCAGTATATGGAAAATTACTATGACCTTTATACACGTTTCCCTTGTGGGGCAGAATTAGAAATCAATACTGTGCCCGCTTTTCCGAGTCGATTAGAACATTTGGAGCAAATGATCCAATTACTTGTTCGTGAAGGATTTTCAGTCACCCAAAGTCATCAGGCCATTGCCTCTCTCCACAATTTATTGATTGGACAGTTAATGGATCAGCAGCATGAACAGCAGCTTCGACAAAAAATTATGGACGGAAATGAATTTTTGAAAGAAACAGTTCTATTTATGCGTAATTATGTAGTTGAAAATCAATTAGAGGGATTTAAAGAAAGTATGCAGTCCCATGCAGAATTGAATGAAAAAGCACTCTTTCTAACGAGTGCACAAACCTATATTGAAGGCTTATGCCAACAAAATAAAAGAAGAGAAAACGAGCAGTAAAAAAGCTCCTATAGAGATCACTATGTTTGTGATCTCTATAGGAGCTATCTTTTTAAGACTCTTTTTTTATTTTTCTTCCATTAGCCACGCCAATGCACGTTGAATCCATTGGTCCCAGAAGATCCAGTTATGATCGCCAGGTCCTTGTTCAAAGGTGACCGCCAAGCCTTGTTCCTGCATAGCAGATACCATTTCCTGATTTGCCTGATAAAGAAAATCAGATTCCCCACAAGCCATATAAAATCTTGGAACTGGTTTTCCGCTTTTTACTAGTTCTTTCAATAAGTATTGCGGATCATTTTTTGAACCTTCGATTTGATCCAATGGTCCAAAGATCCCTTCCCAAAAAGATGCTTTACGAACCATCAAAAGATCATCCATTCGATTTCCTACAGAAACAGCGCCTGAAAGAGAGATTACTGCTGCGAAATTTTCTGATTTTGCAAGGCCTAGTTTTAACGCGCCATATCCGCCCATCGATAATCCAGCGGCATATGTTTTTTCTCTTTTTCTTGTTAATTGCGGGAATAATTCATGACAAATCTCAGGTAGCTCTTCTGCAATGAATGTCCAATACTTCATGTCATAAACTGTATCTGTGTACCAGCCAAGATCAGTAGATGGCATGATGACAGCTAATCCGTAGTTTGCTACATAACGTTCAATCGACGTACGTCTTTCCCATACACTATGATTGCCACCCATTCCATGAAGTAAATATAAAACAGGTATATCCGTTGTCTCTTGCTCTGAACTGGTGCCAATCACCTTTTTTGTTGTTTGCGGTAGTATCACATTTAGATTGACTTCCATTTCTAACACATTCGAATAAATATTTGCTTGAATAAATGCCATATTTTCGCCTTCCTTAGTAAGAAGTTATTTTTGAATAACTTTAAATTTGAATGATTCGGCTACGTACATATCTTAACCGAAACTACTGTTTTATTTTACCACTTTTTTCATGAACGAAAAGCGTTAAGACCAAAGCAATGATCACGAGTAACAAGCCAACTAGATAAACGGAATGTAACCCATCATAAAGAATTTTTCTTAATGGTAACAAAATATCCGCATCAATATATTTAGCCGTTTGTGGATTCACCAGTTTATTCATGATATCTGCATCATTTGTTAAATTTGCTGCTGCAAGTTCTCGTTTAGTTACCCCATTTATCAATAAACCAAAAATAGAAACCATGACTGTTTGACCAATTGTTCGAACTAACGTATTAAAAGAAGTTGCTACACCAAGCTGGTCACGAGATACACTATTTTGTGCACTGACAGTCGAGGTAGTCATGGTCACACCTAAGCCTATACCGATGACCGTTGATATAGCAAAAAACCATAAATAGTTACTTCTGAAAGGCATAAGATACAACCAAGCGCCCCCAATAGCTGCGATTAGTAGTCCAATTCTCAAGACCCAATGAGTTTTCATTTGAGTCATCCACTTGCTTGCAAGGAAAGAACCGACCATCCAGACTAGTGATAATGGTGCTAATACCAGCCCACCAATTGCTGCATTCAGCCCTAATACACCTTGCATCCACATAGGGATATAAACATCGATTCCCATCAAAAAACCACTAGCCAATGCTGCAGCCAAGTTGACCACAACAAATAGTGGATTTTTGAATAAATGCATCATGATGACAGGATCTTTAGCTCTTTTTTCGGCAAAAACAAAAATACCTAACATTACGATACTACCTAGCAGCAAAGCAGAAACAAGCGGACTCATTCCTTCGTCTCCTAATAATTGGAACCCTAACAGCAATGAGACAAGCATGGCCATCAAACTAAAACTACCAAAAATATCCATTGGTTTAGACTCATGTATGATTTTTGGTTCATTTAAATATAGCCAAATCAAAATAATTAATAGAATTCCGATCGGCACATTGATAAAAAAGATCCAGTGCCAGCTGATCGTTTCAACGATGAATCCTCCCGCAAGCGGTCCAAAAACACTGGCAATCCCCCAGGCTGAACTATTCAAACCTAAAACTTTTGCTCGCTTTTCAATAGAATAAAGATCGCCGATGATCGTCAAAGCTACTGGCATCATTGCCCCAGCACCCATCCCTTGAATCGCACGAGCAGCAATCAACCCAATCATGCTTTGAGATAAACCGCAAAATAACGAACCGATAATAAACAATAATGTCCCAAAAATAAAGATTGGTTTCCGTCCCACTTTATCCGCAAGTTTTCCGTAAATCGGAGTAAGCATAGCGTTTGTCAGCAAATAAATCGAAAATACCCAGTTCATGATTTCCATTCCATGTAATGAACCGACAATCGTTGGCATAGCGGTTGTTACGATTGTACCTTCAATAGCCGTCATGAACGTTGCAATGAAAATACTCACTGTGACCAAAGTAACATTTGTTTCTTTTTTCATCTTATTCCTCCCTTTCATTATGACAGGATCTAAAAATAGATAAATAATTACTATCTTTTTCAAGAGGTTAACTGCCATAAAAAAAGCTGGAACAACCACCACTTGGCGATCGTTCCAGCTGAATATAACTTATTTTGCTAAACTTGCTTTCAACGCATCTACTTTGTCCGTATGTTCCCAAGGCAAATCTACATCTGTACGACCAAAATGACCGTAAGCAGCTGTTTGTTTGTAAATCGGACGACGCAAATCAAGCATCTCGATGATTCCTGCTGGCCGAAGATCGAAGTTTTCTCTCACTGCAGCAATCAGTTCTTCTTCCGGAACCGTTCCAGTACCGAAAGTATTGATTGAGATCGAAACAGGTTGAGCAACACCAATCGCATAAGCTAGCTGTACTTCTGCTTTGCGAGCAAGCCCTGCTGCAACAATGTTTTTAGCAATATAACGTGCAGCATAGCTGGCAGAACGGTCAACTTTTGTCGCATCTTTACCAGAAAAAGCACCGCCACCATGACGAGCATAACCGCCATACGTATCAACAATGATTTTTCTTCCTGTTAATCCGGCATCCCCTTGAGGACCACCAATGACAAATCGGCCAGTCGGATTGATATAATATTTCGTTTGATCATCTAATAATTCAGCTGGAATAACTTCCTTCACTACTTTTTCGATGACATCATGACGAATTGTTTCATTATCTACTGCATCATCATGCTGTGTTGAAATAACGATTGTATCTACGCGTTCCGGTTGTCCTTGATCATCATATTCAACCGTTACTTGAGATTTTGCATCTGGACGTAAATACGTTAATTCATTTGATTTACGCAAATCTGCCAAGCGTCGTACCAGACGATGACTCAAAGCGATTGGTAAAGGCATCAATTCTGGTGTTTCATCTACAGCAAACCCAAACATTAAACCTTGGTCACCAGCACCAATCTCATCTAATACGTCTTTTTTATCTTCATCCCGGATCTCAAGTGCTTCATCAACTCCTTGAGCAATATCAGGAGATTGTTCATCAATCGCAACCAATACAGCTGCTGTATCTCCATCAAATCCGAATTTTGCACGTGTATAACCAATTTCTTTTATTGTTTCCCGTACGACTTTTTGAATATCTACATATGCCGTCGTAGATATTTCTCCAAATACTAAAACAAGACCAGTTGTTACAGACGTTTCACACGCTACTCGTGCTGTTGGATCTTGTTTTAAAATTGCATCCAAGATTGCATCACTGATTTGGTCAGCAATTTTATCTGGATGTCCTTCAGAAACAGATTCTGATGTAAATAAGTGTCTTTCTACCATTATAATGATTCCCCCTAGTTAAATTCGGTTACAAGGCATCTCCGTCCTGCGGATCCTTTCGGGAACTTGCAACGAACCAAGTATAGCAGATAAAACAGTTTTCTGCTCGTATTTTTTCATTTTTTTGCTTAAAAAATATAAAAATATTTTACATTAGAACTGTCCAAAAAAGCTTAGCACAATCATCCATAAAGATAACTCTGCTAAGCTTTTTAAAATCATTCTTTCAGATAAAAAGAAAAAGATACTCAAAAAGTATCTTCCATGACCCGTACGGGATTCGAACCCGTGTTACCGCCGTGAAAGGGCGGTGTCTTAACCGCTTGACCAACGGGCCAATAAAATAAATGGGCCTAAATGGACTCGAACCATCGACCTCACGCTTATCAGGCGTGCGCTCTAACCAGCTGAGCTATAGGCCCATAAAAACTAAAAGCGGGTGACGAGAATCGAACTCGCGACAACAGCTTGGAAGGCTGTGGTTTTACCACTAAACTACACCCGCATAATGGCGCGGGACAGAATCGAACTGCCGACACATGGAGCTTCAATCCATTGCTCTACCAACTGAGCTACCGAGCCAAACGGTTCCGACGGGAATCGAACCCGCGATCTCCTGCGTGACAGGCAGGCATGTTAACCCCTACACCACGGAACCAATGTTTTTAGTTTTTAATTGCGGGAGCAGGATTTGAACCTACGACCTTCGGGTTATGAGCCCGACGAGCTACCAGACTGCTCCATCCCGCGATAATATGAAAAAGGAGGATAAGGGATTCGAACCCTTGCACGGTTTTACCCGCCTGACGGTTTTCAAGACCGTTCCCTTCAGCCGGACTTGGGTAATCCTCCATGTAAAACTATATTAAATTAATGACCCGTACGGGATTCGAACCCGTGTTACCGCCGTGAAAGGGCGGTGTCTTAACCGCTTGACCAACGGGCCAGGTAAAACAAAATATTGAAACGGAGAAGGAGGGATTTGAACCCTCGCGCCGGTTTCCCGACCTACACCCTTAGCAGGGGCGCCTCTTCAGCCACTTGAGTACTTCCCCAAAACCAATAAGATTTTGTACTAATGGGCCTAAATGGACTCGAACCATCGACCTCACGCTTATCAGGCGTGCGCTCTAACCAGCTGAGCTATAGGCCCATAAAAAACTAAAAGCGGGTGACGAGAATCGAACTCGCGACAACAGCTTGGAAGGCTGTGGTTTTACCACTAAACTACACCCGCATGGCGGTTCCGACGGGAATCGAACCCGCGATCTCCTGCGTGACAGGCAGGCATGTTAACCCCTACACCACGGAACCAGTGTTTTTAGTTTTTAATTGCGGGAGCAGGATTTGAACCTACGACCTTCGGGTTATGAGCCCGACGAGCTACCAGACTGCTCCATCCCGCGATAATATGAAAAAGGAGGATAAGGGATTCGAACCCTTGCACGGTTTTACCCGCCTGACGGTTTTCAAGACCGTTCCCTTCAGCCGGACTTGGGTAATCCTCCATATGAAACTTACAACGCCACAATGGACCTTGTAGGACTCGAACCTACGACCGGACGGTTATGAGCCGTCTGCTCTAACCAACTGAGCTAAAGGTCCAGGCTCTTAAAAATCGCGGCGGAGGGGATCGAACCCCCGACCTCCCGGGTATGAACCGGACGCTCTAGCCAGCTGAGCTACACCGCGAAAAAGATATTCATTATTTAAATGAAATGGAGCCTAGCGGGATCGAACCGCTGACCTCCTGCGTGCAAAGCAGGCGCTCTCCCAGCTGAGCTAAGGCCCCGTGTTTAAATTTATAATTATCGGGAAGACAGGATTCGAACCTGCGACCCCTTGGTCCCAAACCAAGTGCTCTACCAAGCTGAGCTACTTCCCGTTTAATTAACGCGCCCAAGAGGAGTCGAACCCCTAACCTTTTGATCCGTAGTCAAACACTCTATCCAGTTGAGCTATGGGCGCATATTTGAAATGCCGAGGACCGGAATCGAACCGGTACGGTGATCACTCACCG
>OJJC01000063.1_pt1 | contig 36781 bp, 35 predicted proteins | sample 1596231 | NCBI WGS metagenome assembly OJJC01 (sample SAMEA4350120, study PRJEB24818) | metagenome | biome: human; feature: gut; material: faeces | place: Denmark | collected 2013-09
AGAATTAGAATCTTTTTGATCAATCAATTAATCAAAGTAAGATAACAAAAAATCTGAGCCAGAATGAGGTTCATTCTGACCCAGATTTGATTTTGTACAACCCATCAGTCCTTATTGACAAAGAGCCCGAATAAATGGTGTTCAATCAGCTGACCTTCAGCATTAGCTCAAAAAGCGGCAAAATATGAGGAGCTATTTTTCCGTTTGTTTCTCTAATACTCAGGTCAAATCGCTGATTTTACAACCTCTTCCTTAAACGGTGTTCCAAAGCTTGCATCTGCGGTAATAAGCCCAGCCAAACGAAAAATATGAGGGGCTATTTTTGTTTGGCTGTTCTTATTACTTGATGCAGGACAGCTTTTTCACAACCTCTGATTCACGGTGTTCCAGAAGTAGCTTCTTCGAAAAACAAGCCGAAACTTCACAAAAATTTGAGAAGCAATTTTCGTAAATTCCTTCTTATTTCTTGAAGCTGACCACTTCTGTCACAACCTCTTGTAACAAGTATTTCTATTTTAAGGCTGAACCACTGTTTCTGGTTCAGTGATTTCTTTGTTTTTGTCTCGACGAGCAATTGCTGGCAAGATCATACCTAATAAGATCAAGACGATTGGTGTGATGATATTCGTAAATAATTGGAACCACCATGCTTTAGGATCAGCAGTATAATCTACTTTTGGCACCATTCCTAGGATACATGCAAACGCAGTGAAGGCAAAGCACCAAGCACCAAAGATAAAACCGATTTTTGGATTTTTAACAAATTTATATTCAGAATTGAATTTCTTATAAGCTTTATTCAACATCATATATGCCAAGAACACCCATAGGTAACGCATTGGCATGACAACTGAGTTCAAGTTCGTCAACCATTTTACTAATTCATTCATATCTTTGATACCAAAAATCGGCAACAAAATAATGATTCCTACTAGTATACCTGTCAGAAGATAACCATTCACCAATGTACCTTTACGATTACGTTTACGTAGCCAGTTTGGTACAAATTCTGGATCCGCATCTGCTAACAAGATTTTTAGTGGTGCATCAATTGAAAAGGCTAATGCGGAGATTTGTCCAATCATGTTTGTCAATGCGTAAATGATCATCAATGAGTTACCGATACCATAGTAATTACCTAAAATTTGAAAAGCACTGTATGCCCCATTTGCCATCAAGTCTTTAGGAATATTATCACTAGCAAACAGCATACCCATTGCGACTGAGCCTAATACAGCACAAATCCCTACCATTGCTGCTAAGAAGATCATCCCTTTAGGAAATTCCTTTGCAGGATTTCTTGTAGAGTTGACATAAGGGGATATTTTTTCCGCCCCTCCAACTGCAAATACTAGCATCGAAACGGTTGTGAAATAACTGAAATCAAATGTTGGAATATATGTTTTCACTTGATTCATATGTGGTGTGGCAAATTCCATCGTTGGATTGATGAACGGTGCCGTTACAGCTAAAAGAATAAATAAGATCGACATGACGAACATCGCTGTTCCGGCCAGTCCGCCAATCACTTTCAAAGTAGAAAGTCCTTTTGTTGATAAATATAAAAAGGCAAGAAATATAATAAGTGAAATAACTGCTACCATTTGTACTGACATCGTATTTACGATATTTCCATTTCCTTGGACTGCCCAACCACCAGCAATCAGAATTGCTTGAGGCTTTTGTGCCAAATAAGGAATATGGACGACCCAGTAAGTCCAAGCGGCATAGTATGCCAGTCGTTTATTAGATGTCGTATTTTCGACCCATGAACTGACGCCTCCTTTACTATCCTTGAAGGCTGATCCTAATTGTCCAACGATCAATGCGTATGGAATAAAATAAATGGCCAAAATCAATAGCCAAGAGGTGACAACTGATACTCCTTGCTGAGCATAGTTATTAACTACATTCCCCATGCCCCAAACCATGTTAAATGCAATTAACGCAACAGTAAACCAGCGTAATTGTTTGTTGTTCATTCGTTCTCTCCTTTATGATAAAAATTTGTTATCCAGATGTAATCATATTCAATTTTTAACAAACTTACAAGACAGTGTTATTTTATGTGTGTATTCTTTTATTTAATACACATCGTTTTTTCATATTTTTTCCATCAAAAAAATAAGTTATTTTCTTTTATTTCATTGACCTTATTGAATTTCAAGCTATTTTGAATTTTCTGCAAAATTAAAAACATTAGTTATTTTATAATCCTATCTATTTTCTTTACATTTTTCATTAAGAAAAGGATATAAAAAAAAGAGGACGTTCATTCGTCCTCTTTTTTTACATGCAAGCTTCGCATGGCATTCAAAACAGCTAATACTGTCACCCCAACATCTGCAAATACTGCATCTCCCATTGATGCAAAACCAAAAGCACCTAAGGCAAGTACCAAAATTTTTATCCCAATAGCAAAGACAATGTTTTGTTTGACGATTTTCAATGTTTTCTTTGCTAAATGGATTGCTTCTGCAATCTTCGATGGTTGATCATTCATGATGACTACATCTGCTGCTTCAATTGCAGCATCGCTTCCCAATCCACCCATTGCGATTCCTACATCTGCTCTTGCTAGCACCGGTGCATCGTTGATTCCATCTCCGACAAATGCGGTCTTTTTATTGTTTCTTTGTAAGATTTCCTCTAACCGCTGCACTTTATCTTCAGGAAGCAATTCGCTATATATCTTGTCCACGCCTACTTGCTTCCCGATATGATCAGCAATTTTTTTCGAGTCGCCCGTCAACATGACTGTGTTCTTCACACCAGCCTGTTTTAATTGAACCAATGCGTCTACGGCATCTTCTTTCAAGGTATCTGCAATAACAAGATAACCACTGTAACTTTGATCGATCGCTAGATAAAGCAATGTACCGATTTCTTGACTTAAAGGAAAAGAGATTTCAAATCTTTCCATCAATTTGTGATTACCTGCTAATACTTGTTTGCCATCAACTTCAGCTAAGATCCCTTCACCTGCAAATTCCTGGATATTAGTTGTTGGTAAAAGCGGACCTGCGTAGCCTTCTAAAACAGATTGAGCAATCGGATGTGTAGAAAACTGTTCTGCACTCGCAATATATTGCATGAATTTCTTTGGATCGATTTTTGTATCGATCGTCTGGATCGAAAAGTCACCTTTCGTTAATGTGCCGGTTTTATCGAATACCACTGTCTCGGTTTGCGCAAGCAACTCCAAGTAATTTGAACCTTTTACTAATACACCGATTTTACTTGCGCCTCCGATACCGCCAAAGAAACTAAGTGGCACGGAAATCACTAATGCACATGGACATGAGATCACTAAAAATGTCAATGCTCGATAGATCCATTCAGAAAACGCCGCTCCAGAAACAACAAGTGGAGGTAAAACAGCTAATAAAACGGCCAATCCTACAACGACTGGTGTGTAATAGCGCGCGAATTTAGTAATGAAATTTTCAGCTGGTGCTTTTTTACTGCTGGCATTTTCTACTAATTCTAATAATTTGCTGATAGTAGAATTTTCATAAGATTTTTCTACTTGAACTAAAAATGGTTTATTTTTATTGATAAATCCGCTTAATACTGTTTCACCAACATATACAGATTTAGGGACTGATTCTCCTGTAAGTGCTGACGTATCGACTAATGATTCTCCTTCGATGATCGTTCCATCTAACGGTACACGTTCACCAGGCTTCACAAGTACAAACTGACCGATCTGCACGTCTTCAGGGTTCACGGTCATCAATCCTTCCGTCGTCTGCACGTGAGCTGTTTCTGGACGGATCGCCATCAATTCGCGAATCGATTTTCTTGAATGACTGACTGCCAATCCTTGGAAATACTCGCCGATTTGATAAAATAGCATCACTGCTACGGCTTCTGGATATTCACCGATCAACATAGCGCCAATCGTAGCAACAGACATAAGAAAATTCTCATCAAAGATTTTTCCTTTGACGATATTCATCACTGCCTTCTTCACTACATCATATCCTATCAGCAGATAAATCAATAAATACCCTATCAAGCGAATTGGTTCATTAAAATCAAATAATAGCAATAAAGCGATACCTGCAAGGGAAAATAAAATCCGGAACAGCGTATTTCTCTCTTTTTCATTTCCATGTTCAGATACTTTTTCCTTATCTATTTCTGTTACTTTGACATCTGGTTCTAATTCCTTCACTACTTTTTTTGTTTCTTGTTCAATCGTAGCCAAATGATCTTCCTCTGCGTCAATCGTTAGTTTTCCAGAAGTGAAGTTTACCGTTGCTTCCTTGACTCCATTGATCTTCTGAACTCCTTTTTCGATTTTCATTGCACAGTTCGCACAATCTAAACCTTCTAATCTGTAACTTTTCATTTTAATGACCTCCTCGCCTCAACATATGAACATCTCTTCATAACTAATTATAAATGAATGGTTATTCATATGTCAAGGTATCCGAAAGAAAAAATGAAAAACATCTGCATCGGAAAATTTCTTCCATACAGATGTTTTGGCTTATTCTTTCTTTTTCTCTTCGATCATTGCCCCTGCTCTTATCCAACCCGCACTTGCCTTCTTGATCTTGACAGGATAGCAACTAAGTTTGAAGCCTGTTGCTGGCAATTTGTCTAAATTCATTAATTTTTCGATAGGACAATATCTTTTTTCAATCCCTGCAAAATGTCCTTCCCAGATATTCGAAGCTCCACTACGCTTTCAAAAATATAGAAAGAGTTCTTTAATGAAAATTATTTCAACTTTCCATAAACAGTAATCCCATATAAATAAAAGACGTAAAAGTCACATGGGAGAACTTATACAGGAAAACACATAGAGTCAGGTGAAATACATGTATCCCACCTGACTCTATGCGTTTTCTAACCTTTATTATTCTCTTTTTATACAATTTCTGCACCGAATGGCATCAACGCCAATCGAGCAAGTTTGAAAGATTGCTTGGCAAAAGGTATCCCTATGATCGTGATACATAGAAGGATGCCGCTGACGACATGTGCGAGAGCAATTGGTAGGCCTGAAACGATCAGCCAGATGATATTAACGATCAATGACATGCCAGACTGGTGATAAATTACTTCTTTGCCAAAAGGCGCAAAAGAAAGGGAGGCGATCTTAAAACATTGCATACCGATTGGGATACCTATGATCGTGATACACCAAAGTATCCCCGCTGCTAACCAGCTAAGACCACCGATTAGTCCGCCGAATATAAACCAGATGACATTTCCTAAACAACTCATTGTATTTCTCCTTCTATTACTGTTTTTGATTAAAACTGGGCAAAAATTGATTTTATTCTTCTTTTTTTAGCTTCCAGCATCAAGTATTCTGCAAATTTTTTTTGGATTTCTTCCGTATTTTCTTTTGTTACTAATGTGTGTTGGATTAGTTTTCCTGATGGTCGCTGATCCACCCGTTCTTCTGACTGTTGCACGTCCGCTTGCGCAAATCCGATAATCCGTTTTTCTTTTGTTACAGCAACGAGCAATAGTTTATTCTTATCATTTAGGTCAGCTGCCGTTTTTGCTTTTACGAATGATTCTGGATGATCAGTAATCAGCTGATTGATTTGAGGTAAATCTTCTTTTACTGCCCACCGTATTTCCATCATTTCTCACTTTTCTTTCGCTCATTTTTATCTCCACTAAAAAAATCGACTGCGGCAATTGCATCTATCCAGCTTTGTGCAATGATCTCATGTCCGCCAATCGTTGGGTGGACCCCATCTTCTCTTGTATATTTCGAAAAACCATAAGCAATCCCTAAAGCATTGAATATGCCATCTAAAGGAACCAGCAATGCGCCATATTCCTTAGCAAGTTTACGAACAATTTGGATTTTAGGGTCTAAGTCTTTACGCCAGCCATGACGGTCGTCGGTTATAGGAAGTACAAACGGCTCCATCAAGATGATGTTGCAGATTTCCGCTGTTTGAAGTTCATTTAGTAATTTTCGATAAACGGATTCAAATTGCTGCGCAGATTTCTCAGTTCCGAATATAGCCTGATCGCTAGTATTATGCCAGGTATCATTGATTCCGATCAAAATCGATACATAGTCAGGTTGTAAAGCTAAACAATCTTCTTGCCAGCGTACTTGCAGATCTGCAATTTTGTCTCCTCCTATCCCACGGTTCATGCATTCAAATTTCATCGTTGGATATTGGGAGATTAGTTTTCCGGCAATCAAAAGTGGATAACCTTTACCTAGATCAGTTGCTTCTGCTCGGTCTCTTCCTGCGTCTGTAATGCTGTCACCGATAAATAATATACGTTTTTTCATTTGTCAAAAACTCCTTTTTGAATAAAACGATGATTTTCTTCCTTATATTATCCCATAAGCCCTATCAAGACGAAAGAGAAAATATATGTATAAAAAATGACACCAGCCTAGTCCCTTCAATCAATTGAATGAACGCTCATCAAGTGTCTAGTTTTTTATACTTTTTTTCTTAACGTGCCGGATTCCCCTTGATTCCTTCGTTGTTTGGTCCAGAGAAATCGATCACACCTAAGCTTCCGTCAATCAGACCACTGATGACGCCATCAGAACATATATTTATAGGCTCATCTAAGACTTCCAGTAAATGTTCTTTTACTAATATCTCTTCTAGATTGCTTGGGATAGATTGGTCATAACTTTATCTGGTCCGATGATTTCAAGGATGAATTAAACTTACATATGGATCATTGCATGCTGAAAATACGGACCTACTCCATCTTCGAATGTTACTATTAGTTTGTTTTCAGGTACTAGATGCTGCTTTATTTCAACAGCAGAAGCATCATCAAATCAGATTTCCATTTGAATAACCTTCTTTGTATATGTTTGATTGATTGCGATTTCGTTATAGAACCTTGTGAATCAAATAGCAATTTCTTTTGCTTTCTTCTCTTGTCTGCTGGAAACTTCCTTTATCCCGTATTTTAAAAAAAGAACTGCGAGAGTTCGCAGTTCTTTTTTTTAAATAAACGTTGCTCTCCGGCCAACTCCTCGGTCACAAGTCACAATAGTCATCAAACATGAAAAACTGTTTTTTGAAATTACTCCTTGTGACTCGGAGCTGAACGGCAGGCGCACAACCTCTTGATATAAACGGTGTTCAATCAGCTGACCCTCGATATTAGCTAAAAAAACGGTAAAATATGAGAAGCTATTTTTCCGTTTTGTTTCTCTAATACTCAGGTCAAGGCACTGATTTCACAACCTCTTCCTTAAACGGTGTTCAAAAGCCAGTTTCTCGGTATTAAGCCAAATTTATGCAAAAATGTGGAAAGCCATTTCCACAAAATTTTTCTTAATACTCGAAACTAAACAGCTTTTTCACAACCTCTCCACTAAACGGTATTCAAAAGCTTACATCTGCGGTAATAAGTCCCGCCAATTCAAAAACATGAACAGCTGTTTTTGCTTGGCTGTTCTAATTACTTGATGCAGAACAGCTTTTTCATCACCTCTTATGGATAAATTCGGTTCAACAAACGTGGGAATGGAATAGCTTCACGTACATGGTCGATACCAGCAATCCAAGTGACTGTTCGTTCAAGGCCTAGACCAAAACCAGAGTGCGGAACAGAACCGTATTTACGTAGATCAAGATACCATGAATATTCTTTTTCATCCAAACCGTGATTACGGATTTGTTCTAGCAAGAAATCATAGTCTGTTGCCCGTTCGCTTCCGCCAATAATTTCACCGTAACCTTCTGGTGCGATCATATCTGCACAAATTACCACGTCTTCTCTTGTTGGATGTGGTTTCATGTAGAATGGCTTGATGGCTTTTGGATAGTTTAGGATAAAGACAGGCTGTTCGAATGAATTCGCAATGAACGTTTCATGAGGTGAACCAAAGTCTTCGCCCCATTCGATGTCATCAAATCCATTTTTCTTCAGTAATTCGATTGCATCATCGTAAGTAATACGAGGGAATGGCAATTTTGTATAAGTTTTTAAGACTTCTTTGTCTCGTCCTAGTACATCTAATGCATATTCGCAATGATCTAAAACATTTTGTACTAAGAATGCTACATATTGTTCCTGTACTTCTAAACTTTCTTCTTGATGAGTGAAAGCCATTTCTGGTTCGATCATCCAGAATTCGATCAAATGACGTCGTGTTTTTGATTTTTCAGCACGGAAAGTCGGACCGAATGAAAAGACTTTTCCGAAAGCCATAGCAGCAGCTTCCATGTATAATTGGCCACTTTGAGATAAATAAGCTTTTTGATCAAAGTAATTTGTTTCGAATAGATCCGTAGTGCCTTCTGGTGCAGAACCAGTCAAGATCGGCGGATCGATTTTGACAAAATGATGTTGATTAAAGAATTCATACGTTGCACGAATGATTTCATTTCTGATCTGCATAATCGCATGTTGTCTTGAAGAACGCAGCCATAAATGACGATGATCCATCAAGAAATCTGTTCCGTGTTCTTTTGGTGTGATCGGATAATCGTGGCTCTCGCTTACCACTTCCACATTTGTAATTCCGATTTCATAACCAAATTTTGAACGACTGTCTTCACGGATTTCTCCAGTTACTAACACGGATGTTTCTTGGTGTAGATTTTTAGCTGTTTGGAAAACTTCTTCCGACACTTCGCTTTTTACAACTACACCTTGGAAAAAGGCTGTTCCGTCTCTTAATTGTAAAAATGCGATTTTTCCGCTTGATCGCTTATTTGCGACCCAAGCGCCGATTGTTACTGTTTCTCCCACATGGTTTTTCGAATCGATGATTTGAATTTGTTCCACGTATGACTCTCCTTTTATATTCCTTGAATTTCTTCAGGATTAATTTTGACTTTTACTCTCAATAAATTGCTTGATTCTGCGTACCGCTTCTTCTAACGTAGCGCGATCAGTGGCATAACTCATGCGGACATTTTCTGGTGCCCCAAAGCCTTCGCCAGTCACAAGCGCTACCCCTGTTTCTTCTAAAAGATCTTCTACCCATTGTGTGACATTTTCATACTTACACATGCGTAGCGTTTCTTTTACATTAGGAAAAAGATAGAAAGCTCCTTGCGGCTTTTCAAGAGAAACACCCGGCAGTTCTGCCACAAGCGGATATAACGTATTCAGGCGTTCTTCAAAGGCGTTCCGCATTTCTTCTACTGTATCTTGCTCACCTTTCAATGCTTCAACAGCTGCATATTGACTGACTGCTGTCGGATTGCTAGTTGATTGGGAAGCAACAGCGATCATTCCATTGATGATCACAGGATTTCCCACCGCATAACCAATGCGCCAGCCTGTCATCGCATATGTTTTAGACACGCCGTTGATGATGATGGTCTGATTTTTGATTGCTTCTGAAATCGTTGCAATTGGAGTAAACTCATTGCCATTATAAACTAAACGGCCATAAATATCATCAGCAACTATCAAAATATCATTTTTTACTGCCCATTCACCGATTGCCTGCAGTTCATTCTTGCTATAAATCATTCCAGTCGGATTCGATGGAGAATTGATGATTACGGCTTTTGTTTTTTCTGAACGTGCTTGTTCTAGCTGTTCAACAGTAACTTTCCAGCTATTGGATTCTTCCCCTTTCACAAAGACAGGAAGTCCTTCTGCCAGTTTTACTTGCTCACCGTAACTGACCCAGTAAGGCACAGGAATGATGACTTCATCTTGCGGGTCAAGGATCGTTTGGAAAAGGGTATACAAAGCAAATTTCGCTCCGTCTGTTACGACTGTTTGTGAAGGTTCATAGACAAGTCCATAGTTTTTCTTCAGATAATCAACGATTGCCTGTCGAAGCTCTGGGATTCCTGCTGTTGGTGTATAATAGCTAGCTTTCCCATTGCGGATTGCTTCGATTGCTGCTTCTTGGATGTTTTCTGGTGTCGCAAAATCCGGTTCTCCCACAGTCAAACTCAGCACATCTCTGCCTTTTGCTTTTAATGCCTTGGCCTTTGCCGCAGCTGCCAAAGTGACAGACGGTTCTAATCGTTTTGTTCTTTTTGATAACTCCATCCCATTCATTCCTTTACCTTTTAAATTCCCTTGATTGTCTTGACTTCATCTCCAGATTCAAAGCCAATCAGGTAATAATTCAGTTTCCCATTTGTTTCTTTTCCTACTACTTCCCACACAGGCTGATCATCATACATCCCTAAAGCAGCTTTTTCGATTTGGATTTCAGGATGGGCCGCAGCAATTGTCTGTTTTGCTTCGTTTTCAGTCAGTCCCTTTGTTTGATCCAATACTTTTACTTTTTCACCAGATTTAGGAATGATAACGGCGATTTCTTTTCCTTTATCATTTGTACCTGTCAGTGAAAAGTATGTCTTCTTTCGAGTAAACCAATAAAAATGATCGGTTTCCTCAAGATTTGCATATTTCTTTGCGATTTCTACTGCTTCTTTCTTCGCCTGCACCGCCGGACGACTGGAACGCAAGTAAAAAATCGAGCTGATCACGATGACCGCTAATAAAAATACGATCAAGCCAAGTAACACGCGATTAATCGTTTTTTCCTTTGTCTGTTTTTTCTTCAAGGGTCGTCGCTCCTTTATCTTCATTCCTTTTCATTATAGCAGATTTTAATTATGAAAAAAGACAGCTCCTCTAACTTCCTTCTTCATTTTTCTTTAAGAATTCATGGATATCCTGATAGATTTCCTCCATAGCTAGCTCTTTGATCGGTACTTTTTTCGGTAATGCATGGATGATCCGTGCGCCATATTTTGCAGTGACTAGTCTTCGATCCAAAATAAGCAATACGCCACGATCTGTCTCCGTCCTTATCAAGCGACCTAATGCTTGGCGTAACTTCAAAGCTGCTTTAGGTACGGATTCCTGGTAAAAAGGATTGATCCCCTCTGATTCTAAATAAGCGTTCCTAGCTTTGACCATCGGGCGAAGCGGATTATCGAAGGGTAAACGTGTGACTACAACGATCTGCAAAGCATCTCCAGGCAAATCTACACCTTCCCAAAAGCTGTCAGCGCCAAACAATACGCTTTTTTCTGACAAAATGAAGCGTTTCAAAAGCTTCTCCCGGCTTCCACCAAACCCTTGAGCTAGTATTTCTCGTCCTTTTTCTAGCATAGACAGATGCATTTTCTGATAGACCTTCTGCAAAACATCATGAGAAGTGAATAACACAAGTATTGGCCGATCTTCTTGTTCGATCAGACCTGTAAGTGCTGTCTCTAAATAATCGATATATGCTTGATTGCTGACTTGATGGACGGCAGGTGCCTCTTTTGGCACATAGATCCTTGCCTGTTTCTCATAATCATAAGGAGAGGCAATCACTTTAAGAGGTGCTGCTTCAATGCCAAGCCTCTTAGAGAGATAGTGTCGATTAGGGCCGATCTTCAGCGTTCCTCCAATATAAAGAATACGATCATATCGAGGATACCAAACAGTCGACGGCAACATAGCCGCTTGAAAATCATGGAGATGAAAAATCATCTGCTGCGCTGTGTTCCCAGGAACGAACCAATGGATCAAATGATCTCGCCAGTCTTCCAGCCATTGATCCATCAGCAAGTATTGCTTGTCTAATTGATCAAATAGGCTATATAAACTTGCTAAATCGATCCGCATCTGGTTTGTCCAGCTTTCTTGGATAATCTCAAAAGTCAGACGCATTTGTGACTGTAGCTGCTGGATCTCCTGATAAAAAAGCTGCAGGTGATCAATGGCTGTCCCAGATTCCAGTGGCAGCTGATCCAACATCTCTTTTGTCATCATGACTTCTTCTGGATACTGTCCGTTAGGTTGCTTGCCGCTCACTAAACTCATTAATCCTTCTGCCATACAAATCTGTGCTTCGCATAGCGCAGAAAGTTCTTCTCGATAAATCGATAACCAGCGTAAGGCTTCATGTTCTTTCGGTAAATAGCTTTGTATTCGGTCAAACAGCTGATTTGGTTCTTCTAATTGCTGGATTTGTTTATGGAAATAGTTAATACTTAATCGTTTGTCATTTACTTTTTCAGCGATTTCCGGCAAATGATGTACTTCATCGATCAACAAAAATGGACTAGCTGGAAGCAATGGTTCTTTTCGCTGTGTTTCTTGTACTAAAAACGCATGATTGACAATCAAAAAATTACTTTGCCTGATTTTCTTTTGCAAGAAACGAACAAAGTCTTGTTCGTAAAATGACTGATTTCTTGCTAAAAATCCAATACCTCTGTGCGCGATATCTGCAAAGAATGAATGGTTCAAATTTGTTAAATGTAATTCATCCAAATCACCAGTCTTCGTTTGCGTCAGCCAAACTAAGACCGCCATTTGATACAAAGCATATTGTTTTTGTTCTGGCGGTTCCACAAGTGTGCCTTTAAAACGCTGCAAATCAATATAGTGGCGATAGCTTTTGATAATTACAGGTTGTATGGGCTGATCTAGCAATTGATTCAGCAATGGAATGTCTTTTTCTATGATCTGCTGCTGCAAAACTAGCGAAACGGTACTGATGACAGCGGGTTTTTCAGGTGTAGCCAAATAACTCAATGGCAGCAGATAACCGATTGTTTTACCCATTCCTGTAGCTGCTTCGATCATCAAATCTTTTGATTCATCTTTTGTGAAATGGTCGTAGACCGCATTCATCAGTCTGTTCTGTTCTTTTCGATACATCAGTGTTTTACCAAACATTTTTTCTTTTGCTTGTTTTTTTCTTGGATATGTCCGCTCGCCATAATGGACGGATGTGAATAGTTCCACTTCTTTTTTCTGCAAAGCTAGCCCATCGACGATTTCTAATGAGGGATCAAGTGGCTCTGGTTTTTCTTTCATTTCTTCAATCACATGATAAATGAAACGACTCGTATCCATACCTGTGTGTCTACTTAATCGCGCAATCTGCTCTAACGTGATGATTGGCAATTTTCTCATCCGTTCTTCGATCAGCAAAAGAAGTTGACCTGTCACTTCGGCATCACTATCTGCCTGATGAGGATTCTCATGAATAAATCCAAGGCTTTCTGACAAATCAGCTAAGCGAAAGCTTGGTTCCGTCGGCAAGAAAATTTGTGCAAGTTCTACTGTATCGATGCCTGGTATCTTCAAACTAGGAAGTCCGCATCGCATGAGTTCATGGTTCAAAAAATTATAATCAAAATAAATATTATGCGCGACAAATATGGTGTCTGCCAAAAGATTGTAAATCGTTTGGGCGACATCTTCGAAATAAGGCGCTTTTTGGACGCGTTGATTCGTGATCCCTGTTAAATGCTGGATTTGTTTTGAAATCTTCCGCCCTGGATGAATATCGATCGAAAAACGTGAAGTGATCCGACCTGATTCAATCATGACGCAGCCAAATTGGATGATCCGATCTTCTTTTGGATTCGTCCCAGTCGTTTCGATATCAACGACTGCATAAGTTCTTGGTTTCAAAATATCTTCCTCTTCTCCTGCCTCTAATGTTCTTTTGAAATTATACTACAAAGTGCAGAAAAATACTCTCATCGCTTTTTAAAGAAAATAGACAAAAACGCCCAGACACGCAAATGTCTGGGCGTTTATTTTTTAGTATAGGTTAATTAAGCTTTAGTAACGTTTGTTGCTTGAGGTCCGCGTTGGCCTTCTTCAACATCGAAAGTTACTGCTTGGCCTTCTTCTAAAGTTTTGAATCCGTCGCCTTGGATAGCTGAGAAATGAACGAATACATCGTTTCCGTTTTCTGCAGTGATGAATCCAAATCCTTTTTCTGAGTTAAACCATTTTACTGTACCTGTTTCCATAATAAAAATCCTCCTTGTGTATCAACACATATTTTGCAATTACTTGAATGGTGTATATCTGGAAGATGTTTATTTGAAACAAGCTACCACAGATTACCGAACAAAAACTACTCCTATAGTATATCATACCGTTTACAAAAAAGCTAGAGTTTTTCGACTTTTTTTATTAAAAAAAGTTTTCTCAGCGATTACATAAAGTGAAAAACCGAACTTTTTTTTAAAATAAACGACATATTGTTCAGTTGGTGTTTTTTTGCTCTGATGTTCTTTTTTAAACTAAAAAAATTATTCTTTCTGACTACTTATCGGTTCTGTTTCAACGGTCGAGGCTGGGGAAGATTCTTTAGTAGGTCTGATGTTCTCATGGTATTTCTGATAGCCTATGACAGTTACCAGAAGAACAAGGCAAACCAATACGACCAACGAGATTAGTTTTTCTTTTTTGCTCATATCTATACCTCATAAATAACAGGATGATGTCCATCATATTTCTGAGTATGAGTAAAAGCAAAAGCTGCAGCTGTAGAATGTAAGAAATGCCAGCAACTTTCATAATCACAGGTCGGACAGTACCAAAAGTAACCAAATCTTGGCTGCAAAGACCGTTCTTCTGTTTCAGGAATCGCAGAATCAAGATCTGGTGTCTGTACATAAACATTTTTGTACAGACGTGTGCCTGTAATAGGAAACCGCTGTGTTTCTTCAGCAAAAACTGGCTGACTTGTTAAACTTAGGGATAGAGACAGCAAACACCATAACAGTCTTTTTTTCATAAAGACCTCCTTATCGATAAGTTTTTCCCAATTAAAATCATATCTCAAGAACGCCCGTTATTCACATTTTGTTCATAAATGATGTTTTTTGTATCATAATCGTCAAAAAGAGGTCGTGACCACGTCACAACCTCTTTTTTAAACGGTGTTCCAGAAGTAGCTTCTTCGGAAATAAGCCGAAATTTCACAAAAATTTGAGAAATAATTTTTGTCAATCTCTTCTTATTTCTTGAAGCTGACCACTTCTGTCACAACCTCTTCCTTAAACGGTGTTCAAAAGCTTGCATCTGCGGTAATAAGCCCACCAAACAAAAAATATGAAGAGCTATTTTTGCTTGCTGTTCTTATTACTTGATGCAGAACAGCTTTTTCACAACCTCTCATACACGGTGTTTAATCAGCTGACCTTCGGTATTAGCTCAAAAAACGGCAAAATATGTGAAACTATTTTTCCGTTTGTTTCTCTAATACTCAGGTCAAAACACTGATTTCACAACCTCTTTTAATAACGAAGAATCGCTGTCAGACTCTTTTCATCTGGCGCATCTTTTTGATCCAAAATAAACACTTTTCCGCCATTAATGATCACATCATCTGCTAATGCATTCAACACTTGACGCCGATCATATTCTGTTTCAGGATCTTCACCGAAACCATCAGCTAAGTTTGACGTAGCGATAAATAAATGTGACACTTTTCCTTCTTTCGCAGCTGGAACGATATCAACTAACTGATCGATGAATTTCTTATCTAAGAGTTTATTGTATTCTTTTGATTCTTGAGCTGCGAGTTCACTTGACAGCTTCTTCGCCCCTTCTTCGATATCTCTAAAGGATAGCTGCGCAGGAGAAGCAGAAATCGCAACGTCTGCACAATAATAGGGATTTTTAGCAATTTTTTTGAACATCGTCTGATTTTCTGGTAGAGCAAATAAATAAATCGGCCATTGTTCTGGATTTTCGAAAGAATCCTTCAAGTACGTATCAACTGCTTGGTAATAGTTGACCCAATCGATCTCTACTTCTTCATCTTTTGGATTTACGCCATGGAAAGTTACTCCATCTCGGGCTCCGCCTCCTCCATTAGAAGAGAAGTTCAAACCGCCACCTGTCAGTTCAGATCCCAATGCAGTAACGACATCAACCGGTGCCCCTTCTGGTAGAGATACTTCTTTTACTTGTTTGTTGCTGACTTCATACAATTTCATGGAGTCGCGGTTCAATCCCAATAAATAATAAGAATAGTTGAACTGCCCATTTTTGATAATAGCCAGTAAATAAGGAAGATCACTTACATAGTATTGATCGTCTACCGGGATACTCAAACGATGGATATAGGTTTGGTCAGCAGTTATAATGACCGCTACACTCGTAGTTGCACTACGCCAAAACGAAGGATCTCCTAACAAATTTTCAATTTTTTCTTGGAACGGGGACCAGTCATGTTCGGAATATTTTTTCTCAAAACGTTTCTTTGCTTCTTTCGCAAAATTTTTGAATTTGATCTGATCTTTTTCCACATCTTGATGGGCGACATGCGTATTCAGCATGATCGTGACGAATGGTCCTTTAGCGCCTTCTGAAGTCAATTGTGACAATAATTCTTTATCCTTTTTTGCCATAAACGTACCCCTCCTAAAAAAATCATTCCTTTGTTTCTATCTAAAGTCTACCACAACACTATTTTTCCATACAATAAAACGTATCTAAAAAAATAAAACGGTTTCTACGGTTTTAAATTTAGCTATTTTTTTAAGTTATCTTCATAATTTCCTCAATTATTTAGCCCCAGTCTTCAACTATTCTTCATGAAATGCTGATAAACTAAGAAAAAGAATAAAAGAGGTGGATCTTATGCATTTGATTATGATTTTCAGTTTATTAAGTATTATCAGTTTATTTGCTTTCAGCGCTTCCCGCTTATTAGATGCGGAAACACAGCCTATTCCTGTAAAAGTACGTAAAAACGACCGCTAACCTTCCATAACGTGCGTTCTTATCCTAAAGTTTTTTCAGAAACATTGAAACTCTCTCCCCTCTCTGATAAAATTTTAATTTGTAGCGAAACAAATTAATTACAAGGAGATCGGATATGTCCATAAAAAAAACACGTCTAGTCCTATTATTGGCTAGTCTCATTCTTTGCCTTGCTTCTTTTCTACCAGCTGTTGCTGTGCAAGCTGAAGATACTTTCAAAGTAAATGCAAAAGCAGCCTTTGCTGTAGATGCGCAAAGCGGTAAGATTCTTTATGATCAAGATGGAGAAAAAACCATGGGGATCGCTTCAATCACAAAAATCATCGGTCTTTACATCGTCCTTGATCAAGTAAAAGAAGGGAAACTATCATGGGATGATAAAGTTTCAATTTCAGATTATGCAGAAAATTTGAGTGTCACCCCAGATTTATCAAATGTTCCTTTGCATAAAGAAAACACCTACACCGTTAAAGAATTATTCGACTCTGCAATCATCCAGTCAGCCAACGCTTCAATGGTTGCCTTGGCAGAAAAAATCTCTGGCAGCGAAGCAAAATTCACTGAACGAATGAAAGAACAATTGAAAGATTGGGGTATCAAAGATGCAACGATCGTTAATGCATCAGGACTGAATAACTCTTATCTTGGCGAAAACCGACCAGAAGGTACTGGAGAAAACGACGAAAATCAAATGTCTGCTCAAGATGTGGCTATCGTTGCCCGTCATTTGATCTTGGATTTTCCAGAAATACTGGATGTATCTAGCACTACGACACAAATGTTTGGCGAAAACACGCAATCACCAGTAGAAATGGTCAACTGGAACTGGATGCTCCCAGGATTCGTGAATTATAAAGAAGGCGTGGACGGATTAAAAACTGGTACGACTGAACTTGCAGGAGCCTGTTTCGTCGGTACGATCACTAAAAACGATCAACGAATCATCACTGTCGTATTGAATGCAGACGGCCATGCGGAAAACCCAAGTGCCCGTTTCAATGAAACAGCTCGCTTAATGGATTATTGCTACGACAATTGGTCAGAAAAAGAGCTTGGAAAAGCCAATGCAAGTATCCCTAGTCTAAAAACCATTGATGTAAAAGACGGAAAAGAATCAACAGTGCCCGTTGTGCTTAAAAGTCCTGTAAAAGTATGGGTACGGAACGATATGGATACTGGAAAATTAACAATCACACCAACTCTTGACAAAAAACAAGTCACTGACAATGAGATCCAAGCACCTATGGATAAAGGAACAAAAATCGGTACCGCAACGATCACCTTGGCAGAAGATAAATTAGGTTATCTTGAAGACAACAACGCGCCATCCACAGAAATCATCACGGATAAAACCGTAGAAAAAGCAAATATTTTCGTTATTGGCTGGCGACGCGTCGCAGAATTTTTCGGTAACTTGTTTTAATTGAACAAAAAGAAAAAAGCATCTTTCCATGTGGAAGATGTTTTTTTGCTTTTTCTAGTTTAAATAACAGCTTTTTTCATCTATTTTCGTTATACTGTATAAGAAAAAGGAGTTGAATTTATGAATCTAACCAGAGATCTGATTTTTTTGGTTCTCTATCTTATTGGGGTATTCTCCATCGTTTATTGGCGAAAACAGAAAAAGGATCCTTCCTTGTTCTTTTACAGCAGTACATGGACGTTTGCGGTAATCTTGACTTATTTTGTCGTGTTGGAAATTTTTTATTCGACCTTTTATTTTTTGATTCCCTTAGTGTTTTTCAGTATCTTTGCCTTTTCCTATTTTTCAGAAAAGCGAAGGCTGTTGAATGGTCTTTTATTCAATATTTTCCTCATTAGTTTTGGTATCTACTTGTTTGTCTTGCTATACGAAACACAAAATATTTTTCTTGGCGGACTGATTGCCTTGATCACGATCCCGTTACTGCTTGTCTTTCTATTCGGCATTTATGGATTGATCGTTTTTCTTTTTTGGAACGGTGTCACAGTTTTACGTAGAGAGTCGCATTCATTAGCTAATCTTTTAACGTTGATACTAGCCATTTTTCTTACATTGTTTCTTGTTTTTGACTTTTTCTTGTTAAAATATTTACCACAATGGATAAATGCTTTGTTTTTCTGCATCCCATTGATCTTGATCTATCTATTTATCGTATTCTACAACTTTTTGACTGTCTCATTCTTGTATCAGTTCAACCGCCCTCGATACAACCAAGACTTCATCGTTGTGTTAGGCGCCGGGTTGATCAATGGAGAAACAGTTTCTCCTCTTCTTGCCAAGCGAATCAATAAGGCGATTGCTTTTTATTGGGCACAAAGCCGTGCGACATTAAATCCGCCTATCCTATTAATGTCGGGTGGACAGGGAGCAGACGAAAAAGTACCAGAAGCAATGGCGATGAAACAATATGCCATGGAACAAGGAATTCCTGAAAGAGATATTCTTGTCGAAACCAATTCGACAACCACTTTGGAGAATATGCGCTATTCAAAGGAAATCATGGATCAGCAAATGAAAGGTCCCTATCGCGCGATCTTCAGTTCCAACAATTACCACATTTTCAGAGCTGGTCTCTATGCACGACAAGCGAAACTGAAGGCAAATGGCATTGGGGCAAAAACAGCTTTCTATTACTTGCCTAACGCGTTTTTAAGAGAATACATCGCCATCTTGATGATGAACAAAAAAAGACATATGATCATTTGCGGATTGCTTTTCGCAGGTTCCGCATTCTTATCACTGATCACTTTACTTTTCTAAAAAAACAAGGTGTGACAAAACATATGTCACACCTTGTTTTTTTCTTTTATTCTCTTGACGATTGGCAAGAATAGTATTCCTTTTTTGACGGCTACTTGCTGTGCAGAATAAATACCGCTGTTTCCTGAACACATAAAGCTGATCAAGCAGATCATAAAGAAGTAAGCAGCAGCTTGTGAACCAAATAATTCGATTCCCATCACAAAACAGGCAATCGGTGTATTTGTCGCACCAGAAAATACCCCGATAAAACCTAATCCAGCAAGAAAAGGAACAGAAACATGGAGCAAAGGCGCTAGTACTGCGCCAAGCGTTGCACCAATCTCAAATAGTGGTGTCACTTCTCCCCCTTGGTACCCCGCACCTAAAGACAAGACCGTGAAGAATAATTTCCCAATAAAATCATAAGCATGTGCCTGTCCATTAAATGATTCCTGCAGTAACGGAAGACTCAACCCAAGGTAACGTTGTGTTTGCAAAATCAACGCTGCGGCTACAACTACTGCTCCACCTATCGTATTTCGCCAAACAGGATGAGGAATCCATTGCGCATACCGCGCTTTTAAAAAGACGATCGAACGGCTGAATACCCAACCAATCAAACCAAAAGCAATCCCAGCAACAAAAACTTTGAAGAACAGCAACATACTCCATTCAGGAATCACACCCATTTGGTAATGTAGATGAGAAACACCATAGCTTTCTGTCATGAAATTTGCAAAAAGCGCAGCAAAGAAGCTAGGAAATATTGCTTCTGTTCGGACTTTACCGATTGCCAACACTTCTAATCCAAATAATGTTCCAGCTAAAGGTGTGCCAAATACAGAACTAAAACCCGCACTGATTCCACTGATAACCAAAATCTCCCGTTCTGCTTTATCCAATCGGAATAAATGCGCTATATTATCAGCTAATGCTCCCCCCATTTGAACTGCTGTTCCTTCACGACCAACAGATCCCCCAAATAAATGGGTAGTGATGGTCCCAAACAAGGTCAATGGAATGAGCCGCAAAGGGATCTTCTCTTCTCCTCCATTCCCTTGATCGATCACTAAGTTATTCCCACGACTAGAAAGACCGCCATGATACGCATAAAGATAAGCAAAAAGCGCGCCGCTGACTGGCAATAGATAAAGTAGCCAAGGATGTGCTAGTCGGATATCTGTCACGAACGTCAGGCTATTTAAGAAAAAAGCAGACAAGCTCCCCATGAATACTCCGAGAATCGCTGTGACCACCAGCCACTTCAACATGTACATCAAAATACGCACTGGACTCGGTAATTGTTTTTCCATAAAAAATTCCTCCTCAAATAAAAAAACGCCTACTAAAGAAAGGGGCTGGCCCCAGACTTTAGTAGGCGTCATTAGCTATCTTACGTTAGCATTTAAAGGCGAACACCATCACCTATTCACTTCCATTAAAAGATAGCATATTTTTCTGTAAAAAACAATAAAATTATCGTTATTTCTTTACACGTTCAGCAAATTCATAGAAAGGAGCCAATTTCGTTAACTGTTGATTACATTGATCACTATCATGACAAATATAATTCCCCTTTTTCGTATACGTGCCATCAGAACCGGCTTTCGTTGTAGAAAGAAAGAGCGAGACATTCGATGTTTTCTGACAGATCGCACAGATTCCCTTATTAATCGTTGGTGATAAAGTACCGCTGATCCCTTTTAATTTTCCATCTTCGTAATAAACCATGAATTTTTTTTGCGTCCCTGGATCATTCCAACCGATGTACGTATGTGCTTGCAAGTCGATTTCATTCCAAGCGGGTTGTTTGAGTTTTTTCACTTTTCGGAATAATTTCTCGATTTGTGGTTTGCTCGGCTGCATAAACGGCTGGACGATTTGCTTCAGCTCCTCCAATGCTCGTTCTGCTTGCGTTTTTGTCAGTTTTACATCTAAAACTGTCGTTAAAAACGTATCGATTTCTGATGGTTCGTAACCTAATACATCGCGAATCTTTTCAGCTGCTAGAGCCTGAACCGTTTGTACCGTTTTTGAGTCATTGACAGATGAGTACGCATTTAATAACTGCTCTACTTCTCTTTTTATAAAAAAATATTGATATGGTTTCATTGTTTGTTCCATGATTTTAAAGTCCTTTCTTCTAACCAAAGTGCATACTTTGTAGAAAAAAGTGATCTTCTGCAAAGTATGTGTTACCTGAAGATCCCGGACTCTTTTAAATAAGATACGTTTTGCATCTTATCATCACCCCCTTTAATGTTCATTCTTCTATGTACATGATTCATTCGATAAATAAAAGTAAACCGTATCTTGAGCAGATAGTCAACTGCAAACAGAAAAAGGACTGTGACAAAAGTCGTGTCAAAGTCCCTTTCTACAAACAAACGGTGTTCCAGAAGTAGCTTCTTCAAAAAATAAGCCGGAATTTCACAAAAATTTGAGAAGCAATTTTCGTAAATTCCTTCTTATTTCTTGAAGCTGACCCACTTCTGTCACAACCTCAATATGGTCTATTATTGGTTTTACCTGTTAAATCGAGGATTCTTTTCCGAAGTAACGTTGCCATCTCTTACGCATACTTGCTGACATAGGCTGAGCGGCTTCTTTGACTGCGCAGTATTTGTCTACGAATGTTACGATATATCCTTCTTTGTACTTAGGCGGTGCAATCGTTGCGCCCCACATGTGCTTCAAAATGATATCTCGCTCAAGATCCGACAAATCGGTGATCTTTTCTGCATTCTTTACAGCGATTCTTGGATGGATATACGCATGTGTGCCTTCATCAAATTTCGTCGTACGCCAATCATAGTAGAACAGATCATGCAAAAGTCCAGCACGCGCTGTTGCTTTAGCATTGCCACCCCATTTTTTTGCGAGCAGATAACTATAGTAAGAAACACTGATGGAATGCTCCAAACGAGTGGAATGAACATGCTGTGTGTAATTCGCTAATTTTTTCACTGCTTCTGTTTCTAAAAGATCTTCTACATAAGACATATATTCTTCGTCTTCACGCCATTTTTCTGTCATAATTATCGATCTGCCACCTTTTTGAATTTCATTTTCTTCTGAAATTGATCTAAGTATACCACCAGTGTTCGGATTATTCTAGTCGCCTTGGATAAAATAGCCAAAGCTTAATAGTTCCTTAATCATAAAGAAAAATGATAAAGAACAATCCCTGCCGCAACCCCAACATTCAACGATTCCGCATTTCCTTTCATCGGGATATATACGTTCTGATCAGTCAAAGACAAGATTTCCTGACTTACCCCCTGACCTTCGTTCCCCATGATTATTGCGAAGTTATCTGATTTTTCTACTTTGTCTAAGGCGTGTGCTTCTTCATTTAATTCTGTGCCATACACTGTAAACCCTTTGTCTTTCATTAAAGGAATCACTTCTGTCAAATCTTTTTGCAACACAGGCAAATGATAATTGCTTCCCTGCATGCTGCGCAGCACCTTTGTACTATAAATATCTGCCGTTCCTTTGCCTAATAAAACACCAGCCATATCAAATGCATCTGCCGTACGGATCATCGTCCCTACATTTCCAGGATCTTGTACATTATCTAATAACAGCCATCCTCCTGAAAAATCTGGCGTGCCTTCAGCCGTTAACGCCATCACTGCTAAGATTCCTTGTGGTGTAGGTAGATCCGATACAGCATCCATGACCTCATCCGAAACTAGAAAAGTAGAAATCTCTTTGTTTGCGGCCAGCCAGTCTCCCCATTCTTTCATGCCTCGCTGTGTCACAAAAAGTTCTTTTATTTCTGCATCAGACGACGCAGCTTCTTCAATCAGATGGAACCCTTCCAAAAGATATTCTTCCTTTTCTTCCCGATATTTCTTTTTATGTAGTTTTTTTAATTCTTTGATTCTTGGATTTTTTGCTGATTGGATCTCTTTCACATTCCTCACCTCCCCATGATTATATCATGGAATAGGTGCTTGAGCTTGTTTCATCCTAAAAAAATCGGTATCATTAATTTATAAAATAGGAAAGAAAGGTGACGAACATGCGCAAAGTTAAAATGAACGTCCAAGGACGCGTCCAAGGCGTAGGATTTCGCTACATGACCAAGATGGTCGCTGATCAACTAGGCGTGACTGGAACGGTAAAAAACGAAGATGACGGCTCAGTCACGATCGAAGCAATCGGCAATGACGACATCATCCAGAAATTTATTGAAGAAGTCAAGAAATCTCCGAGCCCAAGTGGACGAGTGCAGTATGTGGATGTCCAAGAAGACCCGATGATTGAGGAACGAAAGAAATTTGATGTGGTGGGATAAGGTTGTGAAAAAGCTGGTCTGCATCAAGCATTAAGGACAGGTTGTGAAAAATAGCTCTCCATATTTTTCAACAGGCTGGACTTAATGCCGTAGATGCAAGCTTTTGAACACCGTCAATAAGGTTGTGAGAAAGTCGCTTAGTTTTGAGTAGTAAGGAGAATTTTGTGAAAATGGCTTTCCACATTTTTGCATAAAATTTGACTTAATACCGAGAAACTGACTTTTGAACACCGTCGATAAGGTTGTTTTTGAGACGCTTTGCCTCAAGTATTAAAGATAGGTAGTAAAAAAGCTGATCTATAACTTGCAATAAATTTGCTTAACCCATATTTTCCAGACAGAACAAAAAAGTTTTTAGTTTTTTAAATAAGAAAGAAACACTTGGAATCACTCTTTTCTTTCCAAGTATTTCTTTCTTGATTTTTTGTCTTTTTTTCAAAATTTTTCGCTACGTAAAAGAACGAATATTTATATGAAATTTCTATGAAGTTGATTGAATTCCATGCGCTTTTTTAGTATAGTTAAGTTTGTGTAAAAATTATAGAAGAGGAAGTATTCTATGAATAAATGGAAAAACTGGTTATTGGGATCCGGACTTGTCAGTATCCTGCTCTTTTTATCTGGCTGTGTGCGGATGGATTCAAACGGAAACCCTGACACTTCGGGAATCGTTTATCGAGTACTCGTCCATCCTATGGGCCAAGCGATTACATATCTAGTTGAGAATTTCAATTGGTCTTATGGCTGGGCAGTTATTGCAATGACTGTGATCGTCCGTATCATCATCTTGCCACTAGGTATTAGTCAATCGAAAAAAACAATGATCCAATCTGAAAAAATGCAAGCGTTAAAACCACAAGTTGAAGCAGCCCAACAAAAATTGAAAGCTGCAACAACACGTGAAGAACAAATGGCAGCACAAGCAGAAATGCAGCAAGTATACCGCGAAAACGGATTGAGTATGACCGGCGGAATCGGCTGTCTGCCTCTATTGATCCAAATGCCGATCTTCTCTGCCTTGTACTTTACGGCACGTTATACAGAAGGTATTCGGGAATCATCTTTCTACGGCATCGATTTAGGCTCACCAAGTATGGTACTTGTTGTCATTGCAGGGGTCGCCTATCTGCTTCAAGGATACATCTCAACGATCGGTATTCCTGAAGAACAGAAAAAGACGATGCGTACGATGCTAATCGTCTCTCCTGCTATGATCGTCTTCATGTCGATCAGTGCGCCAGCCGGTGTTACACTTTACTGGGTAGTCGGTGGTGTGTTCAGCTGTCTGCAAACATTCATCACAAACGTTATGATGAAACCACGTTTGAAAGCACAAGTGGCAGAAGAGTTGAAACAAAACCCGCCAAAACAAGTCGTCACTCCAAGAAAAGACGTGACAGAATCAGCAAAGCCAGCTAACAACAAACAAGCAACAAAACAAATCAAACAACCAAAAAACAGTACAAACAACAAAGGCCGCAACGCAGGAAAGCAGCAGAAGCGGAAATAAAAACATAGGACAAAAAAGATGAGAGCTAAGCCCTCATCTTTTTTGTTACTCTTCCTCTTCTGCTATTCCATTAATTAATTCGTTGACAGAGACAATGCTTTCACATCCTGCACGAACAAACTCGGGCTCTGAACCAATCATTTGTGAGTTGATAAATTCAATGACCATCGGAAGATTCATCCCAGCATAAAGAGTAATCTGTTGTCCTTCCATTATTAGTTTAGAAATGATATTTGCAGGTGTACCACCTAAAAGATCGCATAGTACCACAAAATCATTTAACGAATCTGTGACAGTGAGAAACTTTTGTTTGTATGTTTCAGTGCCATCTTCTGGTAATAAAGGTAACGTGTAGATATCCTCTTGAGGCCCCATGATCATTTCTGTACTTTTTTTCAATTCCTCACAAAATTTTCCGTGACTAATCAATACCAATTGTCTACTCATTTTTCGCTCTCCCTTATTTCGAAATCACACCCAATGCAGATAAAGCAACACACACAATTAATACGATAAAAATCGCTCGAGTAGGAGTCATGTTTTTCTTTCCTAATAACCAATAAACACCACCGACGATCCCAGCAGGTAAAATTTTAGGTAAGATCATATCGATATAGTTTTGCATATTCAATGTCACATCGCCAATCGTTGGTGCCCATGAAAATTTAACATTGATCATTGTCGCAACTAATGCCCCTACCATGAATACCCCTAATAAAGTGGCTGCGTCCGTTAATGCAGTTAAGCGAGATTGCATAGTAGTAACTAAGGAAATTCCTTCTTTGTATGCAAATTCAAGTTGCTTCCAACGAAAAACCATGACAACGATCTGAGCAAAAATCCATATAAACACACCTATCGGATTTCCATCAGTTGCCATATTCGCCGCCAAAGCCCCAAAAATCGTTGGAATCAAAGCAGCAAATACGGAATCTCCAATCGCTGCAAAGGAACCCATCAATCCAGCTTTCAGCCCCGATACGGTTTCCTTTGAAGCAATTCCCTCTTTTTCTTCCATTGCAAGATCAATCCCAGTAATGATTGTATTAAAAAAATTAGAAGTATTAAAAAATTGCGTATGTGTTTTCATCATCTCTTTTAATTCTGGTGTATTGTCTCCATATATTTTTCTTAGTTGTGGCAAGATAGTATATAAATAGCCAGAACCCTGCATTCTCTCATAGTTCCAACCTAATTGAAAAGTGAACAAACTTCTTCGATTGATTTGCTTAAAATCTTCTTTTGTTAATTTGTAATTAGATTTCGTCATCTTCGATTTCCCCCTCAACAGAATGTGATGGCTCACTAGCTAATGGTTGATGGTCTTTGTTTTGATCATTCTTATAACTGATCATTGCTAGTGCTAGACCAATCAATGCTACAGCAAGCATCGGCAGCGAATTGAAAGTTGCCGGAAGATCTTTAACAACGCTTGCCACACTTGTTCCTAATAATTGAACATTAGAGAATAACGTTGCTAATAATGCCGTGATCGTAAATCCTAAAATAAGATAAGATAGATGTTTTTTTACTGGTAAATAGCGCAGAAGAATGGCAAACCCAACAGCTGGTAAAACAGCTCCTGCTACTGAAAGTCCATCGCCTAGCCATTTTAGATTCCCGTTTAAAACAGAAACAACATTTTCAACTAATCCACCACCAAATGCTAAAGCTAAAAATACAGGAATCATACGAGAGAGCGACCAAGGTAAAGCTCCCATTAAGAAATTGCGTTCGATTGCTTGATAATTCATGTCTTCTACGTGACGGTCAATACGATGGGCAAAGTATGTGTTAGCGAATCTAGCTAAAATATCCAATTGGATCATTAAGCTTGCTACAGGCACTGCAATAGCAGCAATCGCTTGTTCTGGATTCATTCCAAGAGAAATCGAGAAGGCAGTTGCTAAAATCGTCCCAGAGTTGGCATCTATTTTTGATGCGCCTCCAAACGTCCCCACTCCTAAAACTGTCAACTGCATACTGCCACCAATAATCAAACCTGCGTTTAAATCACCCATTACTAAACCTGCATATAACCCTGCAAACACTGGCGCACTCATTGAAGAATAGATCTGTAATTCATCTAAAATTTGATAACCTGCATATAATGTTAATAATAAGATCTGCCACCATTGAATATCCATGGATCATTCCTCCTATTTGATTAAAAGATTCATAAAGTCTTCTGCTTTATCGTTTGGTACCATTTGAGCAATTAAATGTATACCAAGCTGATCTAATTTTTTAAATACTTCGATATCTGCATCTACCACATTGATTGATTTTGTAATGGACCGTGTTTCATTCGTTTGTGACATATTCCCCACATTTACTTCTTTGATAGGAACTCCTTTTTCTACTAAAGATAAGATTCGATCTGGCTTTTTTGCTACGATCAATACTCGTTGAGAGTCATATTTGCCAGCTAAAATATTTGTTGCTGCTTTTTCGATTGGCAAAATGCTTAATTTTACCCCTGCTGGAGTCGCTAACTTCAATCCACTTTTTTCAATTGTGTTTGTGGCTACCTCATCATCCACGACCATGATTCGACTAATATTCAGTTTCGTTGTCCAAAGATTTGCTACTTATCCATGTATCAAACGTCCATCGATTCTTACACCAATAATTGCCATCATGCATTCTCCTTATCTATTTTTTCTATTTATTGTTCAATTAAAACTGTGACATCATCAAATATCCCTTCTGTTTCAAAGATAACGTTTTCATTTTTTCTTTCTTATATTTCATTTTTAAGCTAAGAACAAATTCCTTCCCAACTAAAGAAAACGCTTTCTTTTATATTTAAGTTCATTTGATTTTCTTAACTTGAATGTGTTTCATCAACATCGTAACTTTCATAGGGTCGATCCAGCCAGTTTTCTCTTGTTGCGCGTTTGCCATACCACAAGCCATAGAAAATGCGAGAATCTCTTCGATTGATTGCCTTTTTGATAACGCATGGGCCGATCCTGCAAGGGTCGCGTCACCTGAACCAACAGGATTAACAACTGATATTTTAGGAATAATGACTTCGTAAAAACACTGAGCAACTTTTGCCACAGCACCTCTCTCTCCTAAAGAAACAACAACCCATGGCACTCCTTCAAATATTGGATGAGCTAATAAGGACTGAATTTTTTCTAATTGAATCGAAGAACAGATACGTTGGCCAATCAGTTCTCCTAATTCTTCCAGATTGGGCTTGATAAGTAGTGGCTTCTCCTTACCTTCCAATACTTCAAGCAAAAATTTACCAGAAGTATCTAGTAATATGTCTTTCCCTTTTTTATCAGCTAAAGCAACCAATTGCTTATAGTAATCAAGAGGGCATCCTTGGGGTAAACTACCTGAGATCGTCATAATATCTGATATTTCGAGGAGCTGCTCGAAATGATCGGTAAATGTCTGTTGTTCTTTCTTTGTTATGAAGGGGCCTCGTTCCAAAAGCTCTGTTTGTCTCGAACTATGCAGGATAGCAATAGAATCCCTTGTCTCTCCTTTAATTGGAACAAACTGATGCATGATCCCTAACTGATCTAGCTGGTTCTTTAGATATTCACCGTGCTGGCCACCTATTAAACCAGTAGCTATCACCTCTTCTCCTAATAAATTTAGAACCCTCGCCACATTCACTCCTTTTCCTCCCGCTGTTTTATTGACTGTTTCAACTCGATTGACTTTGTCGAGGTTTAATTCTTCAATTGTATACGCGATATCGATGGAAGGATTCAAGGTAACTGTCGTAATCATTTCATCTTCACCTTTTTGCTTTTTGTTTTATTGAACCAAGGGGTAGCGGTTTCATTTATTACTTTATTTAAAGTCTCGATGTTTTCTCTCCCATTTGTTCTTAACCAATGAATAGCTCCGTCTTTTCCATTTTCGACGTATGCTTTGACCCCATCTTTCCATGTCGCACGTCCACACAATACACCATTGAAGGTGGAACCCGATTCATGAGCAAAAATCAGTGTTTGTTGAAATAATTCTGTTGAAACACCCCCACTCAAAAAAATGAATGGTAATGGAGTCGCTTCACTTTGCTCCTTAAAGAAGGCAGCAGCCTCTTCTTTGCTGTGAATAAATTCACCTGTGGAATAGCCATTCACATAATTCATATTGACTGGTACTTCTACTTTCAACACATCAACTTTATATTTTGGATCAGAAAATTCTTTCATCATCTCAATAACTTTGTGGGGCTTGACTTTCGCATACTCTGGAGAAGAACTATCGCTTATTTGTGCGTCATAAGAAACTAACTCCAAATAGAAGGGACGATTTTCTCCTTCGCACTCACTACCTAAACGTTCGATGAACACATGCTTCAAATGATTGATTTCGGGTGCTTCATCAACATCGTAGTAAAGTAAGAATTTTACTGCATCCGCTTGCTGTTCTTTCAATCTGAGAGAAGACCAATCCGCTAATAAATCAGGTAGACGACCAGGCGTAGTTGCGTCATAGCCGGTTTTCTCATAAGCTAACAATAACCCCGTCTCTTTTGCTCTGACTTTTGCTGCTGGCAATCCATATTCCGGATCCAATAAAATAGCAGAAGCATAGGGTGTCAGCTCAGCTGATACTAGTTCTTTGAATTCACTGATTTGGTCTTCACTTGGCTCTTTTCCCAACGATTTGATCATTTTTTTTAGAGCACCACGCTGATCGATCGCTAATGCACTAATAATCCCATCTTTTGTTGATAGTCTCTCCATTGCCCTATTTTTTTCTTCATTCATCTGTCATTTCTCCTTCGGTTTCATACTTATGAATAATGACGCCCTTGACTACTCGATTGACCGTGCCTGTTGGAGATGGTGTATCTGGTTTATTAGCTACTTTGATTGAAGTATAGAGTGCAATGATTTGTGCAGTCATAATCATCGCTAATGCAAGATAGGCATCGGGCAATTTACTCACCGAGTCTTCCAATAGCACAGTCATACCTGAGAAATCAATAGTACCCGGTTGCGCAATCGCAATGACATTGGCAGTGACCCGATCTTCTTTTATTTCCTCTAAAATATCTAAGTCATAATTTCGCGTATATGGTTGATTGCTCACAAAACCTACAACGAGTGTCTCGCTATTTAAAAAAGACTTTGGTCCATGACGAAACCCCATCGAAGAATCAAAAATTGTAGCAACTTTACCTGCTGTTAATTCTAAAATTTTTAATTGTGCTTCTCTTGTCGCACCTGCCAAACTTCCTGAACCCAGATAAGCGATCCGTTCAAAAAAATCAGGTAATAACTTTTGAATTTCTTGATCTCTTGAAAGAAGATCTTGACCGATTTTAACTAATTGTTCAAGATATCTTTCTTTTTTCTCCATTGCTGTTTGATCAAAGATCCATAAAGCACTCAATAACATACACGTAAAACTTCCTGTCATAGCAAAACCTGCATCGTTTGCTCTCTCTGGCATCAATAACAGATAATTCTGTTTATCATCCTGTGCGTTTTTTGCCAACATCCCCTCTTTAGCACAAGTAATCGTCAAATGAAACAATGTTTCAACTTGTTCATTTGCAATTTGCACAGCCGCTACACTTTCTGGACTGTTGCCACTGCGAGCAAATGAAACTAATAAAGTCGGTTCATTTGGAAACAAAAATTCTTTTGGTGAAGCTACAATATCTGTCGTGCCAAAACTGTGGAAGATAAAAAACTGATTGTCTCCATGTTCATTTAGATAGGGTAAGAGCGTATCCCCAATATATTGAGACGTTCCTGCACCCGTAAAAATAACACGTATTCTTCTTCCGTTTGCTTCTTTTTTTATTTGATCAAAAAATAGAGCTAAATTTTCTTGGCTTTGCATCAATCTATCGATTGTTTCTTTCCAGAGATCTGGTTGTTGTTTTATTTCTTGTGTCGTGATTGCTGCACCTATTTGTTTTAATTTGTTCTTCGATAGCTCAAACATGTTGTTCTCCCTCTCAATCATTTTCGGATATGCCGAATTTTATAATGAAACTGGTCCGCTCTTGCTACACTATCTGTATATTCGATAATCTCATTTTTCACGTTATAGGTTATCCTCGTCAGATGTAAGACGGGAGCGCCATCAGCGATTCGTAGCACAACAGCATCTTTTTTTTGCACGATACTTGCATAAAACTCTTCATCAGCTAATTGAACTTGTTGTTCATAATCCTGTGAAAACACATCATACAACGGTTTACTTTCAAGTAACGGCAAATCAAGTCCCATAAATAGTTTCGCCGGTAGATAAGAACGCTCAACCATCAATGGCTCTTCATCTGCCAAACGCAATCTTTTAAGTTTAAATACAGTTTCACCTAAATGGATGTTCAAATTCTTAGCAATTCTCTTATTAGCTTCCATTTGTCTAAATTCTAAAATGACCGTCTTAGGGACGCGCCCTATTTCGCGCATTTCTTCTGTAAAGCTATATGCTCCAGCTAAGTTCGATGACTTATCAGACAAATCAGAGACATAGGTACCTTTTCCATGTCTTCGGTAAATATAACCTTGATTTTCCAATTCCTGTAAAGCCAGACGTACGGTGGTACGACTCACCCCATAGTGTTGACAAAGTTCTCTTTCAGATAACAGCTTATCATGCGGAGTCATCTGTGTTTCGATACGATCCTTCAATAAATCAACTAGTTGATAATACAATGATTTTCCTTTATTTGAGCTCTCCATAAAAATCACCTCTTCTTTACTGGTTATAACCACAACACAAGAATAGTGAATTATTAATCATTTGTCAAAGGTTTTTTAGACCAAAAAAGCTATTATAACAGCTCTTTAAAGCTTTATATCTTGAATAGACAAAGATACCTCAAAAATACCAGTTACCAATAAAAGAACAGAAAAAAAGACGAACCACATAAGCGATCCGTCAAAATGGTCTAACTTATCGAGCAGCGTGATCCACATTAATCCCTATGATATTCCTACAACTATCGTTTTATTACTTCCAATATCATTTACAACAACTAAAAATAGCTTATTAATGACAAATGTTATTATTAGTTTTAGATAACTTTTGCAGTTTTATACTTTTTTTCTATAAAATTTGACAAACATTTTTTTAAATAACTAATTATTTTTTGAATCTGTCACTCAGACAATCCTTTCTCTTACTTGTTAACATAAATAGAAGTTGCTGTTTCTTCTAATAGTGTACTTAATTCTTTAATATTTTGTTTTCCTTCTTCTAACATCCAACTACTCGCTTTTTCTTCGCCTTCGGTAACAAAAGGTGCTACTCCCTTCGCCCATGTTGCTCGCCCACATAAGACACCATTGAATGTCGAACCTGATTGTTTTGCAAAACGCAATGTATCTTGAAATAGTGCAGCGCTGACTCCCGCACTTAAAAAAATAAACGGTTGTTCAGTCACTTTCGATTGTTCATAGAAATACGCGGATGCCTCTGCTTGACTATAACAAGTATCTTGCCCATATCCTTCCACAAATCTCATATTCACTGGTACTTCTACTTTCAATACATCCACTTGATAACGTTCTTTTGAAAATTCTCGCATGGCTTCAATCACTTTATGCGGTTTTACTTTTGCATAGTCAAGAGAAGACGGATCGCCAATAGTTGCATCGTAAGAAAGGAGCTCTAAAAAGAAAGGTATGCCTTCTGCTTCGCATTCTGAACCAATCCGTTCTATAACTATTTGTTTTTGCACATTAATCTCTACTGGTTCATCAACGTCATAGTACAATAAAAATTTACAAGCATCCGCACCCACTTCTTTTAACCTTTTCACTGACCAACTATTCAGTAAATCTGGTAGTCGGCCTGGCATTTTCGCATCATAGCCGGTTTTTTCATAAGCTAGCAACAAACCACATTCTTTCTCTCGAAGCGCTGCTGCAGGCAGACCATATTCTGGATCGAGTAAAATAGCGGAAGCATACGGAGTCAGGTACTGAGAAACCATCTGTTTAAATTGGATGATATCTTCTGATGTAGCTTCTTTATATTGGTTGATCATTTTCTTCAAAGCACCACGTTGGTCGATAGCTAGCGCGCTAATAATTCCAGCTTCATCCGTCAATCGCTTCAAACGTTCCTGTTTTTCTATACTCATTTTCTTCATATATCTTCACCTATTTCTTTAGTTAATATTGTAGCTATTTCTATTTTTGATTTTGCAGCTCTCAACTGTTCTGTAACCTCTTTTCGCATCAATGATCGTGCAACGAGAGACAATAATTTCAAATGAGTCGTTCCTGCTTCTGAATCTGGGATAAATAACGCAAAAATAAAATCAACTGACTGTCTATCTAAACTGTTCCATTCAATTCCTTTTTTCAGTGTGACGATAATCAAACTAGGTTCATTGATTGTTTGAGACTTCGCATGAGGGATAGCAAAACCTGACATTATTCCTGTAGTACCTTCTTTTTCTCTTTCCAGAAGTTTTTGATATACTTCTTTTTCGTCATGAGCGATTCCTAAACAGAATGTTTGCTTTGCTAAAAACTTAAATGCTTCTTCTTGATTATCTAATGGCTGTTGTAAAAAAATGTTCTCTTCATGAATGATTGTCATGATAAACCTCCTGCTCTTCCTTCTTCGATAACTGTACGATTTGTTGCTTTATTATCCCTCTTCTTGTCTTTATCAGTTACTCTTTTCTTTTGGATCAAACCTAGTATCACTCCACCAACGATCGAACCAATAAGAATCGCTGTAACCCATTGGATTTTTCCCGTCACTACAGGTAACACTAAAAAACCGCCATGTGGGGCTGGTACTTGGACACCAAACAGATAGGTCAAGACAGCAGCAATTGATGAGCCTAACATCATCGTTGGTAATACTCGGATCGGGTCTTTCGCAGCAAACGGAATAGCTCCTTCCGTAATATGAGTTGATCCTAAAATAAAATTAACCAAACCTGCATTACGATCATTAGTATCAAAATATTTACCAAACAATAAAGTAGCAAAACCAGTAATCAACGGTGGTGCAATGCAAGCTGCTGACGCACCAGCCATAAAAGTCGTGTTTCCTTGTGTCAAAAGAGCTGTTCCTGTTACATATGCCGCCTTATTAACCGGTCCTCCCATATCAAACGCACACATACAGCCAACAATCACGCCAAGAACAAGTGGATTCGAATATTCAAATCCAGCTAAAAAGCTCATCATTCCTTCATTTATAGCCTTCATTGGACCTGCCAGCAAAGACATCACGATGCCAATAAATGCTACACCAATAACTGGATATAAGACGATTGCCTTCAAGCCATCTAGTTGTTTAGGTAAAATTATCAGTAGCTTTTGCAAAAATAAGATAAAATAACCTGCTAAGAACCCAGCTAAAATACCTCCTAAAAATCCAGTACCGCCATTCATGGCTACGATTCCACCAACAAATCCAACGACTAACCCTGGACGTTTCGCGATCCCTTCTGCAATATAAGCTGCTAAAACTGGAACCATCATTCCCATTGCTGCATCGTCAACTGCTTTTACCATTGCCGCTGTAGCATTGTATTGTGCATGATCTGGATCAGAAGAATAGATTCCCCAAACGGCAAATGAAATAGCAATCAATACTCCGCCAGCTACCACGAAAGGCAACATATGAGAGACACCGTTCATCAAATTTTTATAGATGCTACGACCAAAATTAGCACCACTTATCGCTTCTGGTTCTAAAGTATCAGCAGCTTCATTATCTGCTAAGACAGTACCTTTTCCTGCCAATGCTTCGTCAATCAGCCGTTGTGCATCCTTGATTCCTGTACTGACAGAAACATCAATGACTCGTTTTCCCACAAATCTTTCTGAATGGACATCTTTGTCTGCGGCAATAATGACAGCATCTGCCTGTTTGATTTCTTCAGCCGTTAATTCATTCTCGATCCCAATTTGTCCATGGGTCTCCACTTTGATCGTGATGCCTTTTTTCCTAGCTGCTTGCTCTAATGCCTCTTGCGCCATGTAGGTGTGCGCAATTCCTGTCGGACAACCGGTTGCTGCAATTAGTTGATATTTTCCCATCTTTCGAACCTCTCTTCCTTGATTTTGATTTGTTTACTTAATTCCTCCACATCCAAAAAATCAGTCAGTCCTTTACGAAAAGCAGTAGAGCTGCCTGCTGCTATGCTTTTACGTAACGTTTCATCAAGCGATCGTCGATTCATGTATCCTGCTAAAAAAGTGCCTAACATGGCATCACCTGCACATGCTGTATTGACAACTTTTCCTTTTGGCGAGTTTCCTCGAATCACCCTGTCTTTCGTAAAAAGAATCGCTCCTTTCTCACCGAGGGATAACAAAACATTTTCTGCGCCTGACTCTACTAGTCGTTGTCCATAAACAAAGTAATCTTCATCTGTAACCATTTTTCGTCCGAACCAAGAAGAAAGTTCTTCCTCATTTGGTTTCAGCAAAAACGGTCGATAGGGTAAACAATCCATGACTTCTTGATCACTACTATCAATAATCAAACAAATCCGACTGATTTCTATTAAAACCTTTGGAGACAGCCCTCTTGGTAAACTCCCAGAAACACAAAGATAATCCCCTGCTTGTAATGCTCTTATTTGATTTAAAAAATTATGAACAGCTGTCTGCGGTATTTCAGGTCCTTGATTCACTAATTTGTATTCTTCTCCCGTTTGATTGACTTGTGTAAATACATTGATACGCGTCATACCAGGCACTTCAATAAACTCTGTTTGGATTTGTTTCTGCTGTAAATAGTCTTCTATATACTTTCCTGTGAACCCAGCAGAAAAACCTAATGCCGTACTTGGGAAATCTAGCATCTTTAATACTAGTGACACATTCACCCCTTTTCCGTTTGCCTGAATGTCATCCTCTTTTGTGCGGTTTACCATAAAAGGATGCATCTCATCTGTTTCAATAAATAGATCAATTGCCAAATTCATCGTGCATGTGTAGATAGACATAACCAACGACCTCCTTGATTCTATTATGAAATACGCGAAATAGAAAATGTTTTCTTAATCGTCCCAACACAAAGAAAACCTTTACATTTATAAACTCGTCGTGCTTTTTTTAACTAACTTTTGGTGAAAGAAGGAAAGAATATGAATCACAAATTAAGTGAAACAGAGCAGTACCTCTGGAACTTTATCGAACACCTCATCCTAGAGATCCCTAACTATTCCATCGTGAAACTAAGTGAACAAGCAAATGTCTCAACAGCCACCATTGTGCGGACAATGAAAAAGAAAGGCTATGAAGGGTTTACTTCGTTTAAGCATCATCTAAAAGAAGGAGAAAACAAGAACATCAATTTTTCATTTTTAGATAAAGTAGACAAAGGAATCCGCCGAGCCATTCTAAAAAATGAACAAGAAGTGGTACGTACAATCAATATGTTGGAAATCGGGAACATTGAAGATGCAATACAAAGAATCAAATTTGCTGACCGGGTTTTTGTCTTTGCCCGAGGATTTTCAGAAATGATTGGCCAAGAAATGCTGGTAAAACTTCAATTAACGGGAAAAAATTGTCAGATGCATACTGATCCAGAAATTATCAAAAGCATCAGTCGGAAACTAACTAAGAAAGACAGCGTTATTTTTGTTTCTTTGAACGGTGAGAAAACAAATAAAAACATCAAAAATAAGATTTATGTCTTTATTTTTCAATTTTTTAAATCTATTATTTGTCAAATTAAGCGAGACAAAACTTTCCATTTACGTAACTCAAAAAAACTTCTAATGGTGTTTGGTAATTTAGTGATTTTCTAGGGATATGGTTTCTTTTGGACGCAACGGATGAGATGA